>JACCEE010518577.1_pt1 | contig 22557 bp, 20 predicted proteins | sample 7449931 | NCBI WGS metagenome assembly JACCEE01 (sample SAMN15323457, study PRJNA562643) | freshwater metagenome | isolation source: river surface water | place: USA:Blue River Watershed | collected 2017-08-19 | reverse complement strand
CCCGTGCCCATGATGAACGTCATCAATGGCGGTGCACACGCCAACAACAATCTCGACTTGCAAGAGTTGATGATCATTCCTGTGGGCGCCCCTAGCTTCCGCGAAGCAGTGCGTTGGGGTGCTGAAGTGTTCCACGCGCTGAAGAAAATCATCCACGACAAAGGCATGAGCATTGCCGTGGGTGACGAAGGTGGCTTTGCCCCCAACGTGGACAGCCACGAAGCCGCCATTCAAATGGTGCTGGACGCCATCTCGGCCGCCGGTTACACCGCGGGCGAGCAAATTGCCATTGGCCTCGATTGCGCAGCCAGCGAGTTTTACAAAGATGGCAAGTACGTCTTGGCCGGCGAAGGCGGCATCAGCCTGAGCTCTGAACAATGGACCGACATGCTGGCCAGCTGGTGCGACAAGTACCCCATCATCAGCATCGAAGACGGCATGGCCGAAGGCGACTGGGATGGCTGGAAAGTGCTGACCGATCGCTTGGCGAAAAACGTGCAGATCGTGGGCGATGACTTGTTTGTCACCAACACCAAGATCTTCAAAGAAGGCATCGAAAAAGGCATCGCCAACTCGATCCTGATCAAGATCAACCAGATCGGCACTTTGACCGAAACATTTGAAGCCATCGAAATGGCCAAGCGCGCGGGTTACACCGCAGTCATCAGCCACCGCTCGGGCGAAACCGAAGACAGCACCATCGCCGACATCGCGGTGGGTCTGAACGCAGGCCAAATCAAAACCGGCTCGATGAGCCGCTCAGACCGCATGGCCAAGTACAACCAGCTGTTGCGCATCGAAGAAGACTTGGGCGAAGTGGCGGTGTACCCTGGCCGCAGCGCGTTTTACAACCTGCGCTGATCGATCGCTGTGGGCAATCGCATCGTCCCCATCGTGCTGGTCACCTTGTTGGTGATCTTGCAGGGCCAACTTTGGTTGGGTCGGGGCGGTGTTCCCACAGTGGCAGAGCTGGAGCGCGAGCTGGCCCAACAAAAAGCAACCAACGAAGAAGCGCGTCGCAAAATCGAACAACTCAGTGCCGAGGTCAATGACCTGAAGGAAGGGTTGAACATGGTCGAAGAGCGCGCGCGCCATGAATTGGGCATGGTCAAACCGAATGAAATCTACGTTCAGATCGCCAAATGAAGGCACAGGTCTGACGAGCAGCACCAAGGCCTCCCGCACACGTCGTGTGGCGATCTTAGGGGCACAAAAAACGGGCAAAACTTGGCTGGCCCATGCCTTGGCTTCGGCCTCGCCCGAATGCCACATTGCAGACTCCCCTGCCCTCTTGAACGCCGTGCTGGGCCATTGGCGGTTCAACGACGCCAGCCTTTACCCCCAAGCCTTGGCGCAACACGCGCAGTTTGAGGTCACCTTGTTGATGGGGCTGGATGGGGCGTGGTTGTCAGAAGCGCCAGATGGGAAGACAGAGGGGCAGGTAAAGGTTAAAGCACAGGCTGGAGCTCAGGCTGAAGTACAAGCCCACGTGCAGGCCGAGGCGCAGGCTCTCGCGCAGCGCAGTGAAATCGACACGCTGCTCAGGCAAGCCCTCGACCAAGCCGGATGCCGTTACCACGTGGTTTATGGCCAAGGACCGCAGAGGCTGAACAATGCCTTGCTGGCACTGGGTTTGCCCAGCCTAGACCCCACGGCACATGAGGTGCGAGAGCAATCGCAATTTGCGATTCATCGCGGACGAACGGTGTGGCAGTGCAACGCATGCAGCGACCCCGATTGCGAGCACCAATTGTTCACGGGGCTGCTGGCCCAGCGCTGAAGCGCTTCGGCGGCAAAGTGCTGTGCGCCGGCCGCCGCCGAAAGAAGCTCAGTGCACGGGGCCGTCGGGCAAATTGTTCGGCAAATCGGCCGGCAAACCGGTGAACAAGCCTGCCGCATCCACCGGATCAAAGCGGTACTGAGCGCCGCAAAAGTCACACCCCACTTCGACTTGGCCTTGCTCGGCGATGATGCCTTCGACTTCTTCGGTGCCCAAACTGCGGATCATGCGGCCCACGCGTTCGCGGTTGCAACGGCAAGCAAAGCGCGGGCCTGTTTCGCCAATGAAGGGCTCAAACCGGGCCAAGGGCTCTTCCCAATACAAACGGTGCAAGATGGTTTCTGCGTCCAAGCCCAGCAACTCCTCTCGCTTCAGGCTTTTCGTCAAGATCGAAATGCGGCTGAAATCTTCACTTTGACCCAGCACCGACTCGCGCAACAGCGAATCGGTTTTGCCGGCCAAATTGCCTTCGCCCTCAACGGGCAAGCGTTGGATCAGCAAACCCGCCGCCACTTTGTCATCGGCCGCCAACACCAACACCGTGTCCAGTTGCTCCGACTGCAGCATGTAGTGCTCGAGCACTTCGCTGATGTTTTCCAGCTTTTCGCCACGGTCGCCAAACAAAGGCACCACGCCTTGGTAGGGCTGTTGCCCGGGCAAGCGGTCTTGTGGGTCCAAGGTGATGGCGCAACGGCCTTCGTTGTTCACATTCACCATCTGGCTCAGGCTGGCGTCTGGTGCCACCTCGCCCACTTGCGTGCACGTGGCACGCAGACTGAGGTCAGGCTGCACCTCCACCACGCCCAACTTCACCGGACCATCGCCAAAAATCTGCAACACCAATGCGCCATTGAACTTGATGTTGCCCTGCATCAGCACGCCGGCCGCGGCCATTTCGCCCAACAACTGCCGCACCGGCGCGGGGTAAGCACCCGTCTCGGTGTTGGCCGCACGGCGCGCCAAGATGTCTTGCCATGCATCGGTCAAGCGCACCAACATGCCGCGCACCGGCAGGCCTTCGAAAATAAATTTATGGAGTTCTGACAAAGTGCTATCTACGGCCTTGAGGGCTGTTCCTTGAAATAGTGAATGGGGTCGCTGGCGACGCTGGCAAGCTCAACGTTTTTCAAGCCATGTGTTTCAAGCCAAGCGCTTCAAACCGGCTTTGAAGCGGTGGGCGTTTTCGATGTAGTGCTGGGCACTCAAGCGCAGGCCTTGGATCTGTTCGGAAGTCAATTCGCGCACCACTTTGGCGGGGGACCCCATGATCATGGAGCCGTCTGGAAACTCTTTGCCTTCGGTGACCAAGGAGCCGGCGCCCACGAGGCAATTTTTACCGATTTTGGCGCCGTTCAAGACCACCGCACCAATGCCAATCAGCGACTCATCGCCAATGGTGCAACCGTGCAGCATGACCATATGCCCAACCGTGACGTTTTTGCCCACCGTGAGGGGTTTGCCCACGTCGGCGTGCAGCACGCTGCCGTCTTGGATGTTGCTGCCTTCGCCAATTGAAATCGTTTCGGTATCGCCTCGAACTGTGACACCAAACCACACACTGGCATTGGCCGCAAGGTGAACCGCCCCCATCACTTGCGCGTTGTCCGCAATCCAGGCGCTCTCCGCCACTTCGGGGGTGTGCGAGTCGAGTTGGTAAAGGGCCACGGGCGTCTCCTGTCGAGGGTGGGGTTTGAAAACCTACAATTGTAGGGATGCTCACGCCCTGCCGTGGGCCATGATGCGGATGCCATGTCGACTTTGCGCACTGCGGCCCTGATTCCCTGGGCCGAAACCGATCCTGTGTTGAAGGCCCAGGCCACTTTGGCGCTGGACCTGCAGCTGCCTGTGGGCCCAGAAACGCCACTGACGGCCCCCTGCGCTGGCCCCGGCAGAGGGGCCAAGCCCGTGTTGGTGCCCCACACACAGCTCAAGGCCAAGTCGATGGCCACCCTGGAAGGCCGCGCCATGCTGGTGCACTCGATCGCCCACATCGAGCTCAACGCGATTGATTTGGCGCTGGATGCTGTCTGGCGCTTTGCCGGCTTGCCTGAAGCTTTTTACACCGACTGGGTGCGCATCGCGCAAGAGGAAGCACAGCATTTCACCCTGCTGCGCAACCACTTGGTGAGCTTGGGCTTTGACTACGGTGATTTCCCCGCCCACAACACTTTGTGGGACATGGCCGAGCGAACGCAAGCCGATGTGTTGGCGCGCATTGGCATCGTGCCCCGCACCATGGAGGCCCGTGGCTTGGACGCCTCGCCGGGGGTGAAAAACAAACTGGTCAGCGTGGGCGACCATCGCGCAGGTGAGATCTTGGATATCATCTTGGCCGAAGAAATTGGCCATGTGGCGGCGGGCAACCGTTGGTACCGTTACCTTTGCGCGCAACGCGGACTGGATCCGGTGAGCACTTACGCCGATCTGATCGCGCAATACGATGCGCCCAAACTGCGCCCGCCCTTCAACATGGCCGCCAGGCGTTTGGCAGGTTTTGAAGAAGCCGAGTTGTCAGCCCTGAGCTGACGCTCGGTTGCAGCAAGTGGCACTCAGCCCCGAGGGTGGTGCTGCGCATGCAGGGTTTTCAGCCGTTCTCTGGCCACGTGGGTATAAATGGTGGTGGTCGAGATATCGGCATGGCCCAGCAACATTTGGACGGCACGCAAATCGGCGCCATGGTTCAGCAAGTGCGTGGCAAATGCATGGCGCAATGTGTGGGGCGACAGGGGGGCCGTGATGCCGGCTTGAATGGCGTAGCGCTTGACCAAATTCCAAAACATGACACGCGACATGCCGGTGCCCGGTTTGGGCCCGCTGCTGGTGACAAACAGGTCTTCGGTTTGGCGTTGCCCCAACAGAGCGGGACGCGCCTTTTGCATGTAGCGCTGCAACCATTCCCGCGCCTCTTCACCAAAAGGCACCAAGCGCTCTTTGCTGCCTTTGCCCATGATGCGCAACACGCCCTCGTTGAGCGAAACATGCAGGGCCTTGAGTTGCACCAACTCGCTGACACGCAAACCGCTGGCGTACATCAACTCCAACATGGCGCGGTCGCGCGTGCCCAAATCGGTGTCGACATCGGGCGCACGCAACAAAGCATCGACTTGAGATTCGCCCAGTGTTTTGGGCACACGCATCGCCTGCTTGGCGGCCAACAGACGCAGGGTGGGGTCGGTTTGGATCAAGCGTTCACGCAAGGCCCAACGAAAGTAACGCTTAAATACCGTCAGCCGGCGGTTGGCTGAAGTGGCTTTGGTCTTGGCGTGCCGCTCGGCAAAATACCCTTGCAGGTGGTGCTCTTGCGTGCCATTCAGGGGCTGGCCGTGGGCCAACAACAACCAGCCAGAAAAGAGCTCTAAATCGCGGCGATAGGCTGACAAACTGTTGCTGGCCAGCCCATCTTCCAGCCAGAGGGCTTCGATGAATCGATCAACCGAACTCTGGCTGGCCTCGTGCATCAGTCAAGTTTGAGTTTTTGCTGGTCCACGACCTTTTTGTAAACCTCAAACTCGGCCTTGATTTGGGCCGTGAACTCTTCAGGGGTGTTGGCCACCACCAAAGAACCTGTGTCCTGAATGCGCTTGGTCACCCCAGGATCTTGCAAGGCTTTTTTCACGCCAGTGCTGATTTTGTCGACCACTTCTTTGGGCAAGTTCTTGGGGCCCAAGATGCCGTAGTAAGCCATGCGGTTCACTGGCTCTAAACCAATTTCCTTGAAAGTTGGAATGTTGGGCAACTGAGGCAGACGCTGGGGCGCGGCAACCACAATGGCCACCAACTTGCCCGACTGGATGAAGGGCAAAGCAGAAGGCAAGTTGTCAAAAATAATTGGCACCTGACCGGCCACCGTGTCGTTCAAGGCTGGGCCCGCACCGCGGTAAGGAATGTGGGTGATGAACACGCCTTCCAAACTCTTCCAGAGCTCGGTTTGCAGGTGACCAATGCCGCCTGTGCCCGACGATGCGTAAGAGTATTTGCCGGGGTTCTTTTTGATTTCAGCCAAAAAGCCTTTGTAGTCTTTGGCGGGAAAGCTGGGGTGCACCGCGATCACATTGGGCGTGGCCGCAATGTTGATGATGGGCGTGAAGTCGGTGAGCGGGTTGTAAGGAATTTTGGGATTGATGGCGGGGTTGGCAGCCGTGGTGGAGACCGTGGCCATGCCCAGGTTGTAACCATCGGGGACCGCACGCACGGTTTCGGTGGCGCCCACTACGCCGCCGCCACCGGCTTTGTTTTCAATGACCACGCTTTGACCGAGGGCCTTGCCCAATGGCTCAGCAATCACCCGTGCCACGATGTCCGTGGTGCCACCGGGGGCAAAAGGCACTTGCAATTTGATGGGTTTGTTGGGGTAAGCCTGCGCCCAAACCGAGCCCGAAGCCAGCACAGTGGCTGCCAGACCGACCACCGAAAAAACAGCACGACGTTTCATTCGAAAACTCCTAGAAAGTGCACACATGATATGCAAAAAATGACGGCGCCCATGGAGGGAAAACCCACAAAAGGCCTGAAAAAGGCAGCCTTCCTGTTGCAGGTGTGACTCTCCTCATCTGGACCTTTCGGACACTCAGTTATCCTAGCCCCGTGAATTTTGCTCAACTCCTCTTTCCCGATTTTTCCCTGATTTTGTGCGGCTATTTGATCTGCCGCTTCACGGCGCTCAACCGTCCGGTTTGGCAACACGTGGAAAGCTTGGTTTACTTTTTCTTGTTTCCGGTGCTGCTGTTTCACTCGATCGTGAAAAGCCCGCTGGACCTGCATGCCGCTTCGAGTCTGATAGGTGCTGGCCTGAGTCTGGGCTTGTGCGCCATTGCCCTGTCGTACAGCCTGCCTTACTGGCCCCTTTTGGGCAAACACCTGGACCGCAGAGACCACGCGGCCAGTGCCCAGGTGGGCTTCCGGTTCAACTCATTCATTGCTTTGGCCTTGGCCGAACGCTTGGCGGGCCCGGAAGGGCTGCTCATGATTTCGGTCTTGATCGGGGTCTGCGTGCCTTTGTTCAACATTGGTGCCGTGTGGCCCATGGCGCGCCAAGGCAACACGGGTTTTGTGCGTGAGCTGCTGCGTAACCCGTTGATCATTGCCACCGGCTCGGGGCTGATCGCCAATTTGCTGGGGTTGCGCATCCCGGTTTGGCTCGACCCCAGTGTGGGGCGCATCGGCGCTGCCTCATTGGCTTTGGGCTTGATGGCTGCAGGAGCGGGCATGCAATTGGGCACCTTGCGACAGGGCAAGCTGCTGGGGCTGAGCGTGCTGATGATCAAGCACTTGCTGTTGCCCCTGATCGCATGGGGCATGGCCCATGTGTTTCAGTTGGGGGCCGCACAAAGCACCATTTTGTTGGCGTTTTCAGCCTTGCCCACCGCCTCCACTTGTTATGTCTTGGCTGCCCGCATGGGCTACAACGGCCCTTACGTAGCCGGCTTGGTCACACTGTCCACCCTGGCCGGCATGCTGAGTTTGCCGTTTGCGCTGGGCGTCTTGCGCGGTTGATCTCAATGGGCAAGGCCGGCATCGGCCCTGGCCATCGACCAGGCCACCTGTTCTTGCACCACCCCATCGGGGTGCGTGGCATGGGCGCTCAGGGCCTGCAGCAAAGCGTGGCGCTGCGTGGCCGACACTTTGGCCGACACTTTGACTGATGCGAGTGCGTTGCCCGCCGCCAAAGCCAAGTTGCGCAGCCACCGGGCATGCCCAATGCGGCGGATGGCACTGCCTTCGGTGCGGCGCAAAAACTCATGCTCGGACCATCCCAACAAAGTCACCAAGTCCGAGGCGCCCAAGCCCTCGCGGGCTTGCCAATCGGGCAAAGGGCTGACTTGTGCAAACTTGTTCCAAGGGCAGGCCAGCTGGCAATCGTCACAGCCGTAAATTCGGTTGCCGATCAAAGGCCGCAAGGCGATGTCGATGGGCCCCGCATGTTCGATCGTCAAATAAGAAATGCAGCGCCGCGCATCCAAGCGATAAGGTGCCACGATGGCTTGCGTGGGGCAAATGTCAAGGCAGGCACGGCACTCGCCGCAGTGGGCCGAAACCGCTGGCGTTTCAGGCAAGGCAAAGTCGACAAACAACTCGCCCAAAAAAAACATCGAACCGGCCTCTCGGTTCAGCACCAAGGTGTGTTTGCCGCGCCAGCCTAAGCCACTGCGGGTGGCCAACTCGGCCTCCATCACCGGGGCTGAATCGGTGAAGACCCGGTGGCCAAAAGGCCCTATGGCTTGCGCAATGTGCTCTTGCAGTTTTTGCAAGCGGCTGCGCAACACCTTGTGGTAATCGCGGCCCCGGGCATACAAAGACACCACCGCTTCGCCCGGCTGCAACAGTCTGGCGGTTTCGTGCGCCACCCAATCTGCCGGCGTCTCGCGTGGCAAATAATCCATGCGCGCGGTGATCACGCTGACGGTGCCGGGCTGCAACTCGGCGGGACGCGCCCGTTTCAGACCGTGGCTTTCCATATAGCCCATGCTGCCGTGAAAGCCGGCCGCCAACCAAGCCTGTAATCCGGGCTCAGCAGAGGACAAATCAATACCCGACACGCCAATTTGGGACAATCCAAGCTCATGCGCCCAGATTTGAATCTGGGGCCACAGTTCAAGAAGGTCGATTTGAGTACGTTCAGCAGTCACACGCCGATTGTAGAAAGCCCCGCCGTGCCCCTCCGTTGGGAAGGGCTGTGGTCGAACGAGGCGGCCACACAGGCCTTTGCCGCTTTGCTGGCGCAGTCTCTGAGCACCTGGCCGGGTGGGCGGGATGCCCGCATCGAATTGCGTGGCCAATTGGGCGCAGGCAAGACCACCTTGGTGCGCCATTTGCTGCGTGCCATGGGGGTTCAGGGGCGCATCAAAAGCCCCACCTACGCCGTGGTCGAGCCGCACCAAGCCAGCACCGACAAAGGGCTTTGGCCGATTTGGCATTTTGATTTTTATCGCTTCAGTGACCCGCAAGAATGGGAAGACGCGGGCTTCAGGGACATCTTTGCGGGGCCGGGACTCAAGCTGATGGAGTGGCCCGACAAAGTGGCGGGCCAGTTGCCCCCGCCCGATTGGGTGATTGCGCTTGAAGCCTTGGACGAAGAACAGCGCCGGGTCACCATCCACGCCGCTACAGACTCTGGGCACGCTTGGTTAGCCGCTTGGGCGAAGGGGGCTGCGGATGCAGCTTGAGCGCCGCCTTTTGATCAAAACGGGTCTGTTGGTCCTGAGCCTGGGGGCCTCGCACTTCGCGCGGGGTGCCAGCATGTTGGCGGTACGCATTTGGCCCGCGCCCGAATACAGCCGCGTCACGCTTGAATCGGACGCCCCGCTGAAGACCACACAAACCTTCATCGATGCGCCGCCCCGTTTGGCGGTCGACATCGAGGGCATGGAATTGAACGCCGCCTTGCGCGAATTGGTGGGCAAAGTGCAAGCGTCTGACCCCAATATTGCAGGCATTCGGGTGGGCCAGTTCAACCCCAACACCGTGCGGCTGGTGATTGACCTGAAGCGCCCCATTGCGCCGCAGGTGTTCACCCTGCAGCCCGTGGCGGCATATGCCCATCGCTTGGTGCTCGACTTGTACCCGGCGCAAGCCCTGGACCCTTTGGAACAACTCATCCAAGAGCGTTCAGGCAGTCCGCGAACGGCGCAACCCCCTCTGCCCTCGAAAAACGCCACCCCTGACCCCTTGGGCGATTTGATCGCGCAACAAGGCCAAGCGCCCAGCAAACCGCCAGCGCCCATCACCCGCAAGCAAGACGTGGCACCAGCCCCGTCGGCCTCTGTGGACAGTCCCACCCACGCCCTCCCTTCTCGCCCTGCGCCTGCGCAAAACACCGACCGATTGATCGTGGTGGCCCTGGACCCGGGGCACGGCGGCGAAGACCCTGGCGCCATAGGCCCCGGTGGCACGCGCGAGAAAGACGTGGTCCTCAAGATCGCCAAAAGGTTGCGCGACCAGATCAATGCGAGCAGCGTGAATGGCAACCCCATGCGTGCCTTCTTGACGCGCGATGCCGACTTTTTTGTGCCCCTGCATGTGCGTGTACAAAAGGCCCGACGGGTGCAAGCCGATTTGTTTGTCAGCATCCATGCCGATGCTTTTTTCACACCGCAAGCCAGCGGGGCCAGTGTGTTTGCACTCAGCCATGGTGCGGCCTCTAGCAGCGCCGCCCGTTGGATGGCGCAAAAAGAAAACAAGGCCGATTTGATCGGGGGCATCAACCTCGGAGCCCAAGATGCCCAGGTGCAACGCGCGATGCTCGAGATGAGCACCGAAACCCAAATCAAGGACAGCTTGAATTTGGGCGGCAGTTTGCTGCGCGAGATGGGCCAAGTGGGGCGCTTGCACAAACCCCGGGTCGAGCAAGCCGGCTTTGCGGTGCTCAAAGCACCTGATATTCCCAGCGTTTTGGTGGAGACCGCCTTCATCAGCAATCCCGACGAAGAAGAAAAACTGCGCAGCGAGGCATACCAGCAAAAGCTGACCGATGCGCTGATGCGCGGCATCTTGAATTATTTTTCGCGCAACCCGCCGCTGGCGCGCACCCGCAGCTTGTGATCTTTGGCCTTTGTGCTGCAGCCCGAGCTGTCGGGCTGCGGTCTTGCGCCGTTACAGCCCGCCATTTCGCATGGCTTCATCAAAAAAAACGCCTGCTCAGACAGGCCGAGCAGGCGTTGCACAACGATGCCTCGAAGAGGATCAGGCTTTGGCTTTGTTGTAGTTGGCCACGCCGTCCAAGATTTCTTTGTGAGCCGAGTCTTTGCCTTCCCAACCCAGCACCTTGACCCATTTGCCTTTTTCCAGGTCTTTGTAGTGCTCAAAGAAGTGGGCAATGGCGTTGCGGCGCATGGCGTTCACATCTTCGATGTCTTTCCAGTGGTCGTACATGGGCAAAATTTTGCTGGTGGGCACGGCAATCACTTTGCCATCCACACCGGCCTCGTCTTCCATCATCAAGATGCCCAAAGCACGGCAAGGCACCACCACGCCGGGGTGCAAAGCGTAGGGGGTGATGACCAACACGTCCACGGGGTCACCGTCACCCGACAAGGTTTGCGGCACATACCCGTAATTGGTGGGGTAGTGCATGGCGGTGGTCATGAAACGGTCAACAAACAGGGCACCGCTTTCCTTGTCCACTTCGTACTTGATCGGGTCGGCATTCATCGGAATTTCGATGATGACGTTGAAGGCTTCAGGCACATTTTTACCGGGGGTGACGTTGTCGAGGGACATCTTTCAGGTCTCTTTGTGAAAAGTTAAAAAAAGCGGAATCACTAGGGATTAACCCCGATTTTACTTTCACAGGCCTTGCGCAAACCCCGAAACGACCTCTTTAATGAACCGTTGGCCAATCGTTCTCTGGTTTCAGTGACGAGGAAGCAACGCCCTGGAGGAGCCTCCCGAGCGTGGCCCCTCAGATCAGCGACAACCATCAAGGAGAGAACAATGGCAGGAAATTCAGCGCTCATATTGGCGCTCGTTTGTGGCTTGATTGCCGTGGCTTACGGCATTTGGGCCCGAGGGTGGATCCTTTCCCAAGATGCCGGCAACGCCCGGATGCAAGAAATTGCGGCGGCGATCCAAGCCGGTGCCGCCGCTTACCTGGCCCGTCAATACAAAACCATCGCCATCGTCGGCGTGGTCTTGGCCATTTTGATGGGGCTCTTTTTGGACGGCGTCACCGCCATCGGCTTCGTCATTGGCGCTGTGCTCTCGGGCGCTTGCGGCTTTATTGGCATGAACGTCTCCGTCAAGGCCAATGTGCGCACCGCTCAGGCCGCCACGCACGGCATTGGGCCTGCGCTGGACGTGGCCTTCAGGGGCGGCGCCATCACCGGCATGCTGGTGGTCGGCTTGGGCTTGTTGGGGGTGAGTGGTTTTTATTGGTTTTTGGTGGGCAATGGCAACCTGACCCCGGATAAAAACCTGGCCAATTTGCTCAACCCTCTGATTGGTTTTGCATTTGGCTCATCGCTGATTTCTATTTTTGCCCGTTTGGGCGGCGGCATTTTCACCAAAGGCGCTGACGTGGGCGCCGACTTGGTGGGCAAAGTGGAGGCCGGCATTCCCGAGGACGATCCGCGCAACCCCGCTGTGATCGCCGACAACGTGGGCGACAACGTGGGCGACTGCGCGGGCATGGCCGCCGACTTGTTTGAAACCTACGCCGTGACCCTGATCGCCACCATGGTGTTGGGCGCCTTGCTGGTCTCGGCCGCGCCGGGCCAAGCGGTGCTCTACCCCTTGGCCTTGGGCGGGGTGTCGATCATCGCCTCGATCATTGGCTGCTTTTTTGTGAAGGCCTCGCCCGGCATGACCAACGTCATGCCCGCCCTTTACAAAGGCCTGGCCATCGCCGGGGGCCTCTCGTTGGTGGCCTTTTTCTTTGTCACCACTTGGCTCATGCCCGACAACGTATTGGGCGGCACCGGCGCACAAATGAGACTGTTTGGCGCTTGTGCGGTGGGCTTGGTGCTCACTGCTGCCTTGGTGTGGATCACCGAGTTTTACACCGGCACGCAATACGCCCCGGTGCAACACATCGCCCAAGCCTCGACCACCGGACATGGCACCAACATCATTGCGGGTTTGGGTGTCTCGATGCGGTCCACCGCTTGGCCCGTGATGTTTGTCTGCTTGGCCATCTGGACCGCCTATGCCTTGGCCGGTCTTTACGGCATTGCGGTCGCCGCCATGTCGATGTTGAGCATGGCCGGTATCGTGGTGGCCTTGGACGCTTATGGCCCCATCACCGACAACGCGGGCGGCATTGCCGAAATGGCCGAGTTGCCCAGCAGCGTGCGCGACATCACCGACCCCCTCGACGCGGTGGGCAACACCACCAAGGCCGTCACCAAGGGTTATGCCATCGGCTCGGCCGGCTTGGCTTCCTTGGTGTTGTTTGCCGATTACACGCACAAACTCGAGGCCTATGGCAAAGCCATCACCTTTGATTTGTCTGACCCCTTGGTGATCATTGGCCTGTTTATTGGCGGCCTGATTCCCTACCTGTTTGGCGCCATGGCCATGGAAGCCGTGGGCCGTGCTGCGGGCAGCGTGGTGGTCGAGGTGCGTCGCCAGTTCAAGGAAATCCCCGGCATCATGGCCGGCACAGCCAAGCCCGAATACGGCAAAGCCGTGGACATGCTGACCAGTGCAGCCATCAAGGAAATGGTTATCCCAAGCCTGTTGCCGGTGGTGGTGCCGGTCTTGGTGGGCTTGATCTTGGGCCCCAAGGCGCTTGGCGGTTTGTTGATGGGCACCATCATCACCGGCTTGTTTGTCGCCATCTCGATGTGCACCGGGGGCGGCGCTTGGGACAACGCCAAAAAGTACATCGAAGACGGACACCACGGCGGCAAGGGCTCTGAAGCCCACAAAGCCGCGGTGACCGGCGATACCGTGGGTGACCCCTACAAGGACACCGCCGGTCCGGCCATCAACCCCTTGATCAAGATCATCAACATCGTGGCGCTCTTGATCGTGCCCGTGGTGATGCAGGTACACGGCGGTTAAAACCCATTCCCGCTGTTGAAGGCCCGCCTCGGCGGGCCTTTTTCTTGGGCGGATGCTGGGCGGGAGATGTCCCGTGGGTGATTTTCAAAAAATCTTTCGGCATCAAAATGAGCCCATGCCCTTCAATTTCATCGCCAACCAATCCGTCCCCGCCCTGAACGGCCAAACCCTTGACGTCATCGACCCCTCCGATGGCTTGGTGTTTGACCACATTCCGCGCAGCCAAGCCGCCGATATTGACCAAGCGGTGCAAGCCGCCCGCGCCGCATTCAAAGGCCCTTGGGGCAAGCTGAGCGCCTTGGAACGGGGTCGGCTGTTGATGAAGCTGTCGCAAAAAATCACCGAACACGCCGCCGAACTCACGGCACTTGAGCAACGCGATTGCGGCAAGCCCACCAAGCAAGCCGCCGCAGACACCCTGGCCTTGGCGCGGTATTTTGAGTTTTATGCCGGCTCGTGCGACAAGTTGCATGGCGAAACCTTGCCCTACCAAAACGGCTACAGCGTGCTGACATGGCGCGAACCGCATGGTGTGACTGGCCATGTGATTCCGTGGAACTACCCCATGCAAATTTTCGGCCGCAGCGTGGGTGGCGCCCTCGCCGCCGGCAACGCCTGCGTGGTCAAGCCCGCCGAAGACGCCTGCTTGAGCCTGATCCGGGTGGCGCAATTGGCGGCCGAGGTCGGCTTTCCGCCCGGTGCTATCAACATCGTCACCGGCTATGGCCATGAAGTGGGCGATGCGCTGGGCAGACACCCGGGCATTGACCACATCAGCTTCACCGGCAGTCCAGGCGTGGGCACGCTGATCCAGCAGGTGGCCGCAGAACGCCACTGCCCAGTCACCCTCGAGTTGGGTGGCAAGAGCCCCCAAATTGTGTTTGCAGACGCCGACCTGGACGCGGCGGTGCCGGTGGTGATCAATGCCATCGTGCAAAACTCTGGTCAAACCTGCAGCGCAGGTTCTCGGGTGTTGATTCAACACAGCATTTACGAACCCTTGTTGCAACGCTTGGGCGACGCCTTTGCCAAATTGCAAGTGGGCTCTGCCGCCATGAACCTGGACTTGGGCCCCTTGATTCGCGCCAGCCAATTGGCTCGCGTGAGTGGTTTTCTTGACCAAGCCAAAGCCGATGGCATTGCCACCGTGGCCCAAGGGCAAATTGCGGCGGGCGTGCCCCGTGGTGGCTACTACCAAGCCCCCACTTTGCTGCGCGATGTGCCAGTGCGGCACCGCCTCGCCCAAGAAGAAGTGTTTGGGCCGGTGTTGGCGGCCATGTCCTTTCAAGACGAAGACCACGCGGTGGAGCTGGCCAACGCCACCCCCTTCGGCTTGGTCGCGGGCATTTGGACACGCGACGGTGCCCGTCAATTCCGCATGGCCAAACGGGTCCGCAGCGGTCAAGTCTTCATCAACAATTACGGGGCGGGCGGGGGTGTCGAGTTGCCCTTTGGTGGCGTGAAATCTTCGGGCTATGGCCGGGAAAAAGGTTTTGAGGCCTTGCTGGGCTTCACCACCCTCAAAACCGTGGCCATACAGCACGGATAAGTTGCCCCCTGACGCCACCCGAGCACTCTTGCTGGGGCACAATCAAGCCATGTCTGAACGCGTCATTCCGCTGGTTGACCAGCGCCATCCCAGCCTGCCTTTGCCCTCCCTGGTGGCAGGGCAAACACGGCACGGTTTGCCTGTGGACGCACTGCGCAGACCGCTGACCGATTTGCGCATCAGCGTCACAGACCGCTGTAACTTTCGGTGCAGCTATTGCATGCCGAAAGAAGTCTTCGACAAAGACTACGCCTACCTCCCACACCACCAACTGCTGAACTTTGAAGAAATCACCCGCATTGCCGGCGTGTTTGTCGAACGCGGCGTGCGCAAAATTCGCCTGACAGGCGGCGAACCTTTGCTGCGCAAAAACATCGAGATCTTGGTCGAACAACTGGCCGCCTTGCGCACCCCCGATGGACAGGCCTTGGATTTGACGCTGACCACCAATGGGTCTTTGCTGGCACGCAAAGCGCAAAGCCTGAAAGACGCCGGTCTGCAACGCGTGACGGTCAGCCTGGATGGTCTGGACGATGCGGTGTTTCGCCGCATGAACGATGTCGATTTTCCGGTGGCCGATGTCTTGGCGGGCATCGAGGCGGCTCAAGCGGTCGGGCTGGGGCCCATCAAGGTCAACATGGTGGTCAAGCGCGGCACCAACGAAAAAGAAATCTTGCCCATGGCGCGCTACTTCCGCGGCACGGGCATCGTGTTGCGCTTCATCGAATACATGGATGTCGGCGCGACCAATGGTTGGTGCATGGACGAAGTGATGCCCAGCGCCGAAGTCATTCGCACGATCAACGCTGAAATGCCGCTGGTGCCTCTGGAAGCCACTGCACCCGGAGAAACCGCCGAGCGTTGGGGCTATGCCAACGCCCAGGGCCAGCACGATCCGTCCTGCGGTGAGGTGGGCGTCATCAGCAGCGTCACGCAAGCCTTTTGCGGCGACTGCAACCGCGCCCGCTTGTCGACCGAAGGGCGTTTGTACCTGTGTTTGTTTGCCAGCCAAGGCTACGACCTGCGTCAATTGCTGCGCGATCCCACCCAAACCGATGCCCAATTGGCCGCCACCATCGATGCCATTTGGCGTGGCCGAACCGACCAATACTCCCGCCTGCGCAGCTTGCAAGGGCCAGACTCAGCACGTGGCCAAGGCAAGCGGGTTGAGATGAGCTACATCGGAGGATGATGCGCATGCCCAACAGCACAGCACCGGCGATTACCGGCTTGATTTTGGCGGGGGGGCGCGGCTCTCGGATGGGAGGGACCGACAAAGGCTTGCAAAATTTTCGCGGCATGCCGCTCGCCTTGCATGCCCTCATGCGATTGCAAATGCAAAGCCTCGCGCCGGAAGAAACGCTGATCAATGCCAACCGCAATTTGTCGGCATATGAATCACTGGGGGTGCCGGTTTGGCCCGACAGCATCGACGGTTTTGCCGGACCCTTGGCCGGCTTTTTGACTGGTTTAGAACGTTGTGAAACCCCTTTGCTCTTGACCGTGCCGTGCGACAGCCCCTTGTTTCCCCTCGACCTCGCTGAGCGGCTGTACACCGCCTTGTCTCAAGAAAATGCCGACATGGCCATGGCAGCGGCCCAAGAAGCCGATGGCCAAGTGCGCGCACAGCCTGTGTTTTGTTTGCTCAAAACCGGCTTGCTTGAAAGCTTGGTCAAGTTCACCCAAAGCGGCGGACGAAAAATAGATGCTTGGACGGCACAACACCACTGTGCCCTCGTCCCCTTTGATGCGCCCGAGGACAACGCCCTGGCGTTTTCCAACGCCAACACCTTGGCTGAGCTTCAGCAACTCGAATCGCTTTGAATCGACATGTCCCAGAATTCGCCCTTGACGCTGCATGACATTGCCGAACGCCTGCAAGGCTACGACCCCCAAGCCCTGTCTGCCCAGCATGTGAATGATTTTCTGGCGCAGTTGGTGCAGCCCGTGAGCCAGCAAGAAACTGTACCCCTCATGCAGGCGCATGGCCGCATCTTGGCGCAAGACATCGTCTCGCCCATCAGCGTACCGCCGCACGACAATTCGGCCATGGACGGCTATGCCCTGCGTGGTGCCGACTTGAGCGCCGACGCCACCACCATTTTGCGCGTGGTAGGCACCGCCTTTGCGGGCAAAGCCTGGCAAGGCGAAGTGGCCACTGGCGAATGTGTGCGCATCATGACCGGGGCCATCATGCCGACCGGCTTGGACACAGTGGCCCCGCAAGAGTTGGTCAAAGCCGAAGGCGATTCGGTGCACATTCCCGCTGGTTTGCTGCAAACCGGAGACAACCGACGTTTGCTGGGTGAAGACCTGATGGCGGGCCAGCCTGCCCTCTTTGCTGGCGCAAGATTGAATCCGGCCGCCTGCGGCCTGCTGGCGAGTTTGGGGCTGCCCAGTGTGCCGGTTTGGCGCAGGCCCAAGGTGGCTTACTTTTCAACCGGCGACGAAATCTTGAGCCTTGGAGAATCGCCCCGCGAAGGGGCGGTTTACGACAGCAACCGATACACCGTGGCCGGTCTGTTGCAATCTTTGGGCTGCGAGTGCATCGACATGGGGGTGGTGCGCGATGAGCCCGCCGCTTTGCAGCAGGCCTTTTTGAGCGCCGCCGAGAAGGCCGACGCCATCATCACCAGCGGCGGTGTCAGCGTGGGCGAAGCCGACCACACCAAAGCCATGATGAAACAACTGGGCGATGTGGCTTTTTGGCGCATTGCGATGCGGCCGGGCCGGCCGATGGCGGTGGGACGCATCAGCCAAGGCCCACGCCAGGCCGTGTTGTTTGGGCTGCCCGGTAACCCGGTGGCCGTGATGGTGACATTTGCCGCTTTTGTGCGCCCCGCGTTGCAACGGCTCATGGGCTGGAACGCCCCTGCCCTGCCGCTGTTGAAAGCCAAGAGCACCGAGGCCTTGCGCAAAAAACCCGGCCGCACCGAATACCAACGCGGCATTGTCAGCACCAATGCGGCGGGGGAATTGCAAGTCAGCATCACGGGCAACCAAGGCTCAGGCGTGCTGAACTCGATGGTGCAGGCCAATGGGCTGATCGTGCTCAAGCACGCGCAAGGTGATGTGGCCGTTGGCGACACGGTGGACGTGATGATGTTTGACGGGCACCTGTGAGGCCAAAAAAAGGGCTGCTACAGCAACCCTTTAAATCCCAGACACGGGTTTCGGTGTGGCGCAAATGTCAGTGTGGCGCTGTATGACCGGCTGACGCTGGCTCTTCCAAAGCAATGGATTTGTTGGGCCCGGGAACCGCTTTGCGCGCGAGCAAAGAGTACATGGTGGGCACCACAAAGATGGCCAGCAAAGTGCCCAAGCTCATGCCCCCCACAATCACCCAGCCAATTTGAGTGCGGCTTTCCGCGCCCGCTCCAGTGGCCAGAGCCAATGGCACAGCGCCCAACACCATGGCCCCGGTGGTCATCAAAATTGGGCGCAGACGTTGGCCCGAAGCCTTGATCAAGGCCTCTTGTGTGGCCAGGCCTTGTTCGCGCAATTGGTTGGTGAATTCCACAATCAAAATGCCGTGCTTGGTGATCAGCCCCACCAACGTGATCAGACCAATTTGCGAATACACGTTGAGTGACCCTCCCGTGTACTTGAGCGCCAACAGCGCACCAATCATGGACAAAGGCACCGAGAGCATGATGACAAACGGATCGATGAAACTCTCGAACTGGGCCGACAACACCAAAAAGATGAAGAACAGCGCCAGCACAAACACGATGACCAAGGCCCCTTGCGAGTTCTTGAACTCACGCGAAGTGCCATTCAACTCGGTGGTGTAGCCCGGCTTTAAGACCTTGGCGGCGGTTTCGTCCATGAACTTGAGTGCTTCGCCCAAAGAGTAATCCGGCGCCAAGTTGGCGGTGATGGAAACCGATCGGCGTTGGCCAAAGTGGTTCAACTCGCGGGGCGAAACACTCTCACGCACTTTGACCAAGCTCGACAGTGGAATCATGGTGTCGTTGCGGCCGCGCACCTGCAAGACATCGATGTCGTCTGGCGTGTTGCGGCTGGCTGTGGGGGTTTGCACAATCACGTCGTACTGTTCGGCGTCGCGCTTGTAGCGAGTCACCACACGGCCGCCCAACATGGTCTCGATGGTGCGGGCTACCACGTCAATGCTGACGCCCAACTCGGCGGCCTTCACACGATCGACCTCGACACGCAACTCGGGTTTGTTCAAACGCAAGTCAACATCGGGCGACAAAATGCTCGGATTTTTGGCGATCTCGTCCATCATCTGGCGCGCCAGTGCGTTCAGATTTTGGTAGCTGTCCGAGGTCTGAATCACGAAATTCAATGGCCGTTCACGGAAGCCCTGTCCCAAAGAAGGGGGCGTGATGGGGAAGGCATTGACACCCGGCAGTCCGTTGAACTTGCCACCGAGTTCGCGCGCAATTTCAAGCGTGGTGCGCTTGCGCTCGTCCCAATCCACCGCGCGATAAACCACCGAGCCCTGCCCCACGGTGGGGTTGCCCATGTTGGAGAAAATGCGGTCAAACTCGGGATACGATTGGCCGATTCTTTCCAATGAGCGGGCATACCGATCGGTGTACTCCAGCGTCGAACCATCAGGCGCGTTCACGGTGGCCAAAATGGTGCCGCGGTCTTCCAAGGGCGCCAACTCTTGCTTCATGGTGGGGTAAATCATGGCGATGCCCACACCCGAACCGATCATCACCAACACCACGACCCAGCGTGCCCGAGTCAAGATCAGGCGCAGCAACGATTCGTAGCCATTGGAAAGTGCAGTCAACCAACGCTCCATGCTGCGGTCAAACCAGCCCGGCTTGGGGTTGTGACGCAACAGTTTTGAGCTGAGCATGGGTGACAAAGTCAGGGCCACAAAGCCCGACACCACCACCGCACCCGCGAGGGCCAGCGCAAACTCACCAAACAATTTACCCGTGCGTCCGGGCGTGAAAGCCAAAGGCGCAAAGACAGCCGCCAACGTCATGGTCATGGCCACCACGGCAAAGCTGATCTCGTGCACGCCCTTGATGGCGGCAGAAAATGGATCTAAGCCCTCTTCGATGTGCCGATAGATGTTTTCCAACACCACAATCGCATCGTCCACCACCAGCCCGATGGCCAGCACCAGCGCCAGCAATGTCAGCGTGTTGATGGTGAAACCCGCCAAGGCCATCATGGCAAAAGCGCCAATCAGACTGACCGGAATGGTGATGATGGGAATGATCGAGGCGCGGATGGTGCGCAAAAACACAAAGATCACCAAGGCCACCAAGACTACCGCCTCGACGATGGTCTGAAACACGTTTTTGATGGAGCGGTCAATGAAGACCGAGTTGTCGTTGGCCACATTGATGGACATGTCGCCAGGCATGTCGGCCTTGAGGCGAGGGATCATCTCGCGCACCCCTTTGGACAACTCCAGCGGGTTGGCGGTGGCTTGGCGAATCACACCGGCAGAAATGGCGGGTTGGCCATTCAGGCGCACCACGCTGCGGTCGTTGGCCGCGTCCTCTCTGATTTGCGCCACATCGCGCAACTTGATGGGGAAACCATTGACGTTGCGAATCACAATTTCGCCAAACTGGCCCGGACGCGTCAGGTCGGTTTGCGACGACACGCTGAACTCGCGGGTGGTGGACTCAATGCGGCCAGCCGGCAATTCCAGATTGCTGCGGCGAATCGCGTCTTCCACGTCTTGCGGCGTGAGCTTGTAAGAAGACAAACGCGCCGGATCCAGTGAGACCAACATGGCGTATTTGCGCTCGCCAAAAATGCGCACATCCGCGACCCCGGTCACGGTCTGCAGGCGGGGCTTGACCACGCGGTTGACCAAGTCGTTGATCTGCAAGGCGTTCAGGGTGTCGCTCGAGAAGGCCAACCAAATGACGGGGAAGGCATCGGCCTCGACCTTGGCAATGACGGGCTCGTCGATGGCTTGCGGCAAGCGATTGCGCACACGCGAGGTGCGGTCGCGCACTTCGGCAGCGGCGGTATCGGCGTCTTTTTCTAGCCGAAAGCGCACCGTAATTTGCGATTGCTCGGCGCGGCTGATGGAAGTGATCACGTCCACCGCATCAATACCCGCAATGGAGTCTTCTAGCGGCTTGGTGACCTGCGACTCGACCACTTCGGCCGATGCGCCCACATAGCGGGTGGTGACCGTCACGGTCGGCTCGTCAATTTTGGGATATTCCCTCAGCGACAGGCCTTTGAAACTGACCGCGCCGATCAGCACAATCAGCAGGGACATGACCACGGCCAAAACCGGCCGTCGGATAGAAACTTCAGAAAGCTGCATTGGCGCCCCTCAAGCAAGGGTTGGGGCCAGCGAGCGCCACATTTTTAGCGGCTCCTTTGGGCCCCGCGTTGGCAGCGGAAGCCCCTGCAGGAGCGCCGCCTTGGGCCGATGCCGAGGCCCCAGCGGGTGCACCGCCCTGAGCAGGTGCACCGCCTTGGGCGGGTGCAGACGCTCCGGCCTGAGGCGCTGCGGCGCCTGGCTTGTTGCCACCACCTTGTGACATGTCCACGATGCGCACAACGGTGCCGTCTTTTTGCAGGCGCTGGTGGCCAGCAGTGACCACGGTATCGCCTTCGGCGAGACCTTCCAAAATTTCAACCTTGCCGGGTTGACGCAAGCCTGTTTTCACGGCCACGCGCTCGGACATCTGGGTCTCGGGCTTTTCGCCCGGCACGACTTTGACGACAAAGGTGCGTCCGCCTTGCGGGATGATGGCCTCTTCAGGAATGACCAAAGCGTTTTCACGCGAACCAAACACAGCTGTCACCCGCGCAAACATGCCGGGACGCAATTGCTGCTGGCGGTTGTCAATGCAGGCACGCACGCCCACCGAGCGGCCATTCGCCTCGATCAAGGGATCCACCGCTTGCACCACCGCCGTGAAGGGACGACCTGGCAAGGCATCGACGCTCAACTGGGCTTTTTGTCCGGCCCGAATCTTGGCTTGAAAACGCTCAGGCAATCTGAAGTCGAGCAACACCGCATCCATGTCTTCCACGTTGACCATGTCGGCGCCGTCTTTCAAGTAATCGCCCACGTTGACCTGCTTCAAGCCAGTGACGCCGTCAAAGGGCGCCAACACTTTCAACCGCTGCAAAGTCGCTTCGGCCAAGGCCATTTTGGCGCGCGAGACCTCGAGGGCCGCGGCACTTTCATCGAGCGAACGTTTGCTGATGAAGTTTTGCGTCACCAACTCTTGGTTGCGTTTGTGGTTGGCTTCGGCAATCGACAACTCGGCTTTGGCCTGAGACAACTGGGCTTGCTGGAGTTGGTCTTCAAACTGCACCATGACCTGCCCCTTGCGGACACGCTGGCCATCGGTGAAATAAATATTCTTGATACGCCCCCCCACCTCGGGGCGCATCATCACGCCTTGGCGCGAACGCAAACTGCCCACCGCCTGGGTTTCATCCACCAAGGTCAGGGCCTGCACTTTGGCTACTTCAACAGCGGGCGGCCTGGCCGGCGCCCCGCCAGGGGCCCCACCACCAGCACCGCCTGGTGCGCCTCCAGCTGCACCTGCAGGCCCAGCGCCAGAAGCCCCAGCGGAACCAGCCCCTGAAGCAGCGGCTCCGGGTGCCGCAGCCGTTGCTGCGGCGTTGTCAGATGAAGCGGGTTTGTTTTGCCACCACCAAGCCGCGCCTGAAGCACCGCAAATACCCACCAATGCCAAGACGGCATATGTTTTTTTGTAAGCCATTCAGATATCTCTTAGAGGTTGTTTTG
>JACCEE012061643.1_pt1 | contig 22572 bp, 18 predicted proteins | sample 7449931 | NCBI WGS metagenome assembly JACCEE01 (sample SAMN15323457, study PRJNA562643) | freshwater metagenome | isolation source: river surface water | place: USA:Blue River Watershed | collected 2017-08-19 | reverse complement strand
GTGTCGATGCCGTGATGAGTCAGGGGCTCAGGAGCACCTGAGCCCCGGAGCATCCGAACAACAGGCGCGTCCGAGAGGGAAACCTCCGGACGCGCTTTTTCTTTGTGCCTGAGCAAACCGATATCCCAGGTTGGGACCGATCTCCGAGCGGTCCGGCTCCGTGGACGTGGCGCTTTCGAAGAAATTGGCCTATTCGGGCCGTTGAACGGCCGGCGCTGCGGCGCGCTGAAGGCGATCACGCACTCCGTCCCAGGCCGATCCCGGAGGCAGGCTCTCGATGACCACCAATGCGGCTCCCCGGTGATCGCAGTCGTGCAGGTAGCCGTACAGGGCCCGGGCGAAGGCCTCGGGATCGTCCGGGATGAAGGAGATCTGGGCCAACGGCAAATCCCGGGGAACCCTCGAATGGGCCAACACGAAAATGCGTTCCGGGGCCAGAGCTTGGCGCTCCAGCATCGCCGCCAAGGCCTCATCGTCTTGCCATGACCACACTTCCAGACGGGCCTTGGGTGAATAGTGGCGGCTGAGTTGTCCGGGGCTGCGCAGCGGACCCTCGCCGTGGGATCCAGAGCCGTCCACCGAGACACCCGCCGCCTCGGCGATCTGCTCCGCCGAAATGATGCCCGGCCGCAGCACCCGAGGGCATTGGCCGGTCACATCGACCACCGTGCTCTCGATGCCCACCGCGCAGGCGCCGGCATCCACGATCAGCGGGATGCGCTCACCCAATCCGGCGATCACGTGTTCGGCGGTGGTCGGCGACAGTTGGTCCGACGGATTGGCGCTGGGTGCCGCCAATGGGAATCCGCATTCCTTGATCACCGATTGAAAGAACGCATGCGAAGGCCACCGGAGTCCGACGGTGCGCCCACCCGCGGCGACGATGTCGGGAATCCGGGACGATCTGGGCACCACCAGCGTCAGGGGTCCCGGCCAGAAGTGACCCGCCAATCGTTCGGCCAACACCGGCCACTCCGAGGCGCATTCGCGGGCCATGGCGGCGGTGGCCACGTGCACGATGAGCGGATTGCCCGGGGGGCGACCCTTGGCCCGGTAGATCGCCGCCACCGCTTCCGGTGAAAAGGCGTTGGCCGCCAGACCATACACCGTCTCGCTGGGAATGGCGGCGATGCGACCCGAGCGCAGGAGTTGAGCCGCCTGAAGCACCGCCGAGTGGAACAGCGCTGGCGTATGGGTGGGGAGTATGTCCGCGGTCGGCATCGACGCGGACGACGCTACGCCCGAGGCGGCGATGGAGCATCAGGAAACCGCAGGGTCGTGCCGCTCGGGTGGCCCCCGCGTCGTCGTGCACGAGGGCATCTCGACGGAGCGCATCTCGATGCTTCCCTCGGCCCTTGCCCGCCTCTACGCTGGATTCCGTGAAACACAAAGGGAAGGCCAAGGCCGCCTTTCGTCGGATGATGCTTCGGGCGCTGGCGATCTATTGGGTCCTGGGTCTCATGCTGATCGGCGTCAGCCATTTTCTATTCCCGGGAATCCTGATGACCGGCGTTGTGAGCCTCACGGCGCTGCTCGTGGCCTTCGCGCTGTTCGCGGGCTATTTCTTCCGTGATCCCGATGCGCAGGTGCCGGCCGGCAATGGGCTCATCGTGTCGCCGGGCCATGGCACGGTCGACGTGATCGACGAGACCGACGAACCCACCGTGATGGGCGGCCGCTGCCGGCGGGTGTCGATCTTCCTGTCGGTCTTCAATGTCCATGTGCAGCAGGCCCCTGTGGCCGGCACCGTGACTCTGGTGCGCCATACGCCGGGCCAATTCCTCAACGCCTTGAAGCTCGAGTCGGCCACCCTCAACGAAAACGTGCTCATCGGCTTCCAGACCTCCGAGTCCGCCTGCGGACCGGTGGCCATCAAGCTGATCACAGGCCTCATCGCCCGCCGGATCATTCCCTGGGTTCAGGCCGGTGACATCGTCGCCAAGGGCGAGCGGGTGAGCCTCATCCAGTTCGGATCACGCGTGGACATCTACCTGCCATTGCAGGCCAAGGTCGCCGTGGCTCTGGGGGATCGCGTCGTGGGCGGCGAAACGATCGTGGCCCGCCTCGAAGGCTGATCTATCATGAGCGACGTGTCCCAAGCCGAAGGTACACCGACCGGGGAGTCTCAGAAGCTCAAGATCTACCTGCTGCCCAACCTCTTCACGGCGGGCAACCTGTTCTGTGGTTTTCTGGCACTGACCAAGATCGTCGAGGCCGACCTCAGCGGGGTTTCCGGATACCACGAGGTCAAGATGGCGCTCCTGTACATCCTCGTGGCCTGCATCCTCGACCTGCTGGACGGCCGCGTGGCCCGCATGGGCGGTTTTGAAAGCCCCTTCGGTCGGGAGTTCGATTCCCTGGCCGACATCGTGAGCTTCGGGGTCGCTCCGGCCTTCCTGGTCCACCGCGTGGTGTTGGCCGACGTGTTCGTCAACCACAAGGAGATCGGTTGGTTCATCGCCGCGTTGTTCGTGATCTGCGGTGCTTTCCGGTTGGCCCGATTCAACTGCCTGGCGGCGATGTCGGGGTCGGGTGGCGGCAGTCATTTCATGGGGTTCCCCATCCCCATGGCCGCCGGCATGGTGGCTTCTCTTACGCTGTTTCTGATCTGGTGGGATGAGAAGAACTTCCGGGTGGGCTATTGGCGGTACGCGTTGCCGGTGATCCTGGTATTCCTCTCGGTGATGATGGTCAGCGAGGTCAAGTATCCCACCTTCAAGAAGCTCGATTGGCGGACGCAGAAGCCCTTCGTGAAGACCATCGTCATCGTGATGGTCGCCGCGCTGTTCATCCTGCTGTGGCAGAAGCTCCTGCCCATCGTCTCGCCCCTGGTCTGCACCGCCTACCTTGTTTACGGGTTCATCCGTCCGTTCATCTCCCGCCGGATGCAGCGCGAGATCGAGGTCGATGACGGCGACGATGACGAGTCGCCCACGGCGGCCTGAAGTTCTCTGCGCCCGCAGTGCATGAATGATTCCTGGCCCATGGTGTCGGCAGCCCTGCTCGGGGGCCTCGCCGGTTTCCTGGCCAGCGTGCCGGGCGGTCCGGTCAATGCCACCATCCTGGCCGAGGGCGGGCATCGTGGGTTTCGCTGGGCGCTGTTCGTGGGGGTGGGCGCGGTGGTCATGGAGGCCGTCTATTGTGCGGTGGCCTTCGCGGGCTTCGACGCGCTCTTCGGTTCGAGGCTCTTCCGAGCCACCATGGAATTGGTGAGCTTCCTGCTGATGCTCTGGCTGGGCGTCAAATACCTGCGCGGCATCCCGATTCCGGGTGAATCCCAAGGGGTCCAATTGATGGAGCGCCGGTTTCACCCCCACACGGGATTCTGGACGGGCTTCGTGCGGGTGCTGGGCAATCCGGGGATCCTGCTCTTGTGGATCACCGTGACGGCGATGCTGCTCTCCCGCGATTGGTTGGCCGACAACTGGCCGTGCAAGCGCGCCTTTGTCGGAGGGGTGGCCGCTGGGGCCCTGCTGTGGTTCTCGCTCCTCGGCGGGGCGGTTTCACGTCACCGCGACTCCATCTCACCGCTGGCCCTCCGACGCCTGTCGCAGTTCAGTGGCCTGCTCCTGCTGGTGGTGGCCGGAGTGGTCGGGGTGCGCCTGATCACCCTGTTGGCGGCCCGCCACGGGTGAGAGACCGCGGCGTTTCCAAGGGATAACGGACCCCACTCCGTCCGTGTCCGGGACCGCCGCGAGGCCCGTCGCCGTCGGGTCACTTCTTCTCGGCGGCCTGCGCGTTCAGGGCCTGCTGCAGTTTCTCAGCCTGTTCGAAAAGCTTGTTGTAGCGGCCATTGAGGTCTTCGCAGTCGGAGGCCAGCTTCTTGTACTTCTCGACGGTGTCCTTGTTGACCGCGACGGCGTTCACGTAGGCTTCGTTGAGCTTCTTCATGCTCTCGTTCTGGCCCCTGATGTCGGCGGCCATCTTGTCGTAGGCGGCCTTGTAGGCCTCGCCCTGCTTGGTGGCGCGTTCCCACTTCACGGTCATCTCCGAGAGTTCCCGCTTGGTCCGGCTCAGCTCCACCTTGTTGGTCTTGTCCTGCTCGGTGAGGCGCTCCTTGAGCTGTTCGACCCGTTTGAGTTCCTCTTCCACGCGCTTGCCGGTGACCTCGACCTCGTGCTTCTGCTCATTGAGGCCCTGGATCTGCTTGTTCCGGTCGGCGATCTGCATCCGAAGGTCGGCGTCGCGATACCACTGGTAGGCCACCAGACCACAAAGGCCGCAGGCCAGGACGATGAGGACGGTGACCCCGGCGGACGCTCGGATCCGGTTCCGGGAAGAGACAATTCGGGATTGCATGGTTGAGGTCTGGGTTGGCGGGACCGCCCGCCGAAGCAACGCTGCCGACAGATTCCGCGTTTGTCAAAGTCGGGAGCCCGACTCGGCGAACGACCGAGCCCGCGGCGGATCGATCGTGCGGGCGGCAGCCCGTCATGCGACCGAGGGGTCTTTGCTGATTCGGAGAAAGCGCTGGAATGGGAGCCGCCCGGATCTCCACGCTCGAGGCCGTGAAGCATCGAGACGTTTTCCGGCCGGTCGCCCTGACCGTGGCCGGGTCGGACAGCGGGGGCGGCGCCGGCATCCAGGCCGACCTCAAGGTGTTCGCGGCCTTGGGGGTGCACGGCACCAGTGCGCTCACCTGCCTGACGGCGCAGTCGCCGGCGGGTGTCACCGGCGTCCATGCGGTGCCTGCGGCCTTCGTCACACGGCAACTGGAGACGCTGCTGGCGGAGTTGCCGCCGGCCGCCGCCAAGACCGGGATGCTCTTCAATGCCGGGATCATCCGCGCGGTGGCCGAGACCTTCGCCCGCCATCCCGGGATTCCGCTGGTGGTGGATCCGGTGATGATCGCCACGAGCGGGGCCCGATTGTTGCGCCCCGATGCCCTGCGTGCACTGCAGGATCGCCTGCTGCCCCGGGCCGCCTTGGTGACCCCGAATCTCGACGAGGCGGCGGCGCTCCTGGGGCGTCCTCTCCGATCGGTCGACGACCTCAGATGGGCCGCGCGCGGCATCCACGGTCGGTGGGGGGTTCCGGCCCTCATCAAGGGAGGGCATCTGCGGGATGCGGCCCAGGCCACCGACATCCTGTGGGATGGCCGCGAGGAGCGCGTCCTGCGGGCGCCGTTCGTGAAGGGGGTTTCCACCCACGGCACCGGCTGTACGTATTCGGCGGCCATCGTGGCCTGCCTGGCCCTGGGACATCCGCTCCCCGTCGCCGTCGAGCAGGCCAAACGGGTGATCACGCGCGCGATCCGGCGCAGCACCCGCCTCGGGCCCGAAGGTCGGCACGAGGCGCTGTTGCCGGGTTGATCAATGCCGGTCGGCGAGGCTGCCCCGGCCGGCGGCCCACAGGAACCCGCGGCTGAGCATCTCGAGGAACACCGGGTCCTGGAAGGTGGCGTCGGAGTGGCCGAAGGTGGTTCCGAACACCCGGGCCTTGCCGAAGCCGTTCACCCAGGCCACGGGATAGGCCTTGCCGTCGGCCTCGCTCACCGAGGTCGCCAGCGGTGTCGCGCCGGGCCACAGCGCTTCGATGACGTACAGTTCGTCCTTCGGAGTGACCCAGTCATCGGGCATGTTCTTCAAGATCGGGTGTCCGGCCGCGACCTTCTTCACCGGATAGCGGCTCTGGTGATCGTGACGGCGGCTGGTGACGCCGAGGAACCGGCGCCACTCGTCGATGCTCGCCGCACGATAGGTGTGCATCGCGCAATGGATGGCCACGGCCGGGACTCCGGCTTCGTGGGCGCGGGTGATCCGTCGGATGTAATCGGGCGACTGGGTGTCGGCGAAGCACTCGTTGTGCACCACCACATCGAAACCGCGGGCCCAGTTCGGCTGGTCGTAGAGCGGGATCTCGGCCCGGGTGCCGTTGCCCCCTTCGTTGACCACGGTCCACTCCACCTCCGCGTGACGGGCCAACGCATTGGTCAGCGAGAAGGTCTGCAGCGCGTAATTGTGGCAACAGCCACCGGTGATGAGCAGCGCGCGGATGGGTCGCCGCGTGGCCACGGTGGAGTGCCCCGCACAACCGGCCAAGAGCAGGAGGAGCAGACTGAAAAGGGAGGTTCGAAACGTCATGTTCCAGACCCTGCTGAGGGCCCTTCATGCGGTCAATCGCCGGATCGGATCCGGATCGGATCCAGAGAGGTTTGCTGAGCAACGCCGACAGACCCATAGAAAAAAATCCGACAAAAAACTCAGGAAATTCCATGGCTTTCCGATGACTTGGGTGTCGCAAGACATCGGATACCGGAGACCGAAAAACACTCCGGAGGGCTCAGCAATGAACTGATGGACGCCCCCCAAGGACGGGAAAGTTTCATCCGCGACAAGGATGTCGCGATCAAACAAGTGGTCCCTGAAACGGGACCGAACTCACGGATAGAGTTATGGTCATCAAGACGAACATCTCAGCGCTCACCGCCTCACGCAACCTCCTCGAGACGCAGGACTCCCTCTCCCGCTCTCTCGGACGCCTCTCCTCAGGCTCCAAGCTGGTCAATCCTTCCGACAACGCCGCGGGCTTCGCGGTGTCCATCCGCCTCGATGCCCAGATCAGCCGCATCGGCGCCGCCAGCGACAACATCGGCAACGCCCTGTCGTTTTCGCAGACCCAGGATGGCTACCTCAAGAAGGTGGCCAAGGCCCTCGACCGCATGGGCGAGTTGTCGATGCTCGCCCAAGACAACACCAAGAGCGACACCGACCGGGGTCTCTACAACAACGAGTTCGTCAACCTGCAGAACTTTGTCACGAGCAGCTCCACCCGAGACTTCAACGGCGTGAGCATGTTCGGTGGCAACAGCTTCCAGGTGACGATCGACAGCGAAGGGGCGGGTTTCACGTATTCGGCGATCGACCTGACCACGGCCACCTTCACCACCGCAACCGCAACCACGACCAACCTCACCACGACGGCCAATGCGGCGACTGCCCTGATCAAGGTGAAGGATGCGATCAACACGCTGGCTTCCGAGCGGGCGACGGTGGGTGCCAATCAGGCGGCGCTCAACATGTACCAGGAGCAGTTGGGCACGCTGAAAGACAACCTCTCGGCCGCCAACAGCCGCATCAAGGACATCGATGTCGCGGAGGAAAGCACCAACTTCGCCAAGTACAACATCCTGGTCCAGGCCGGCACGGCGATGTTGTCGCAGGCCAACTCCAGCGCACAGGGCGTCCTCCGACTGCTCGGCTGATCCGGCGGGCTGATGCGGCCAGGGGTGGCGGGATGAGCCTGCCCTCGTCCACCACCCCGGCCGCTCCGCCTCCCCTCTCCACTGCGGATTTGTCCGCAGGTTCCAGGTCCAGGTTCAACGCACCCGATCAGCCTCACTGATGGCCGCGAACGCTGAACGAATGTCACAAACCCGATGCAGAGCCACGAGTTCTTCCCACAACCCCTTTTCTCCGTCGTGTGACGGATGGTGCAAGCCAGGCGGCCGGTCGCTGAAAGAACCGGAACGGGTCCCAGGAGGTCACCCGATCAATCAAGACCTCCGGCGGCAAGGATGCCGTCTTGCAGGAAGAAAGAGTCCCGGCAACGGGACGACTTCAAGGAAGGAGTCACTACTATGGTCATCAACACCAACTACTCGGCCCTGGCCTCATCCCGTCAATTGGGTGAGTCGCAGGGATTGCTCAACCGCTCGCTGGCCCGATTGAGTTCGGGATCCAAGCTGATCAACCCGTCGGACGACGCAGCCGGCTTCGCCGTCTCGACCCGCTTCGACGCGCAGATCAACCGGACCCAGGCGGCTGTCGACAACATCGGGAACGCGATCTCGTTCTCCCAGACCCAGGACGGCTACCTCAAGAAGGTGGCCAAGGCCCTGGACCGCATGAGCGAACTGTCCATGCTCGCTCAGGACAACACCAAGAGTGACACCGATCGGGGTCTCTACAACACCGAGTTCCAGAATCTCGGGGCGTTCGTCAACTCGACGGCGACGCGCGACTTCAACGGCGTCAGCATGTTCAGTGGTTCCGGAATCCAGGTGACGGTCAACAGCGAGGCGCAGTCGAACTTCAACTACACCTCGATCAACCTGGGCAGCACCACCTACACCACCGCCACGGCCTCCACGCTCACGTCGACCGCCAACGCGGCCACCGCGTTGACCAACGTGAAGTCGGCCATCAACCAGCTGGCCAGCGACCGCGCCACGGTCGGAGCCAATCAGGCCGCCCTGAACATGTATCAGGAGCAGTTGGGGGTGTCGAAAGACAACCTCTCGGCCGCCAACAGCCGCATCAAGGACGTGAACGTCGCCGACGAAAGCACGAACTTCGCGCGGTACAACATCCTGGTCCAGGCGGGCACCGCCATGCTGGCCCAGGCCAACGCCAGTCCGCAGTCGGCCCTCCGTCTCTTGGGCTGAGCCCGACGGATGGTTCGGTCCTGGGCGCGCCGTCTCGGGCGCGCCCAGGCCGGGAGGAGCGGAGATCGAGTCTCCCTCCTCCGGCTCCGGATCGGGGCTTCTCGGATCCGGGTTTTTCCGGAACACACGAGGCTCGCCCGAGAAACACGAGCCGTGGACGCAGCAATCAGTCCGCAGGAAGGGTCGTCAGAAAGGCCTCCTCGGAACGATCGGATCGGCAGGCCCGAAGGTATTCGGGAAGGATCCATCGACGACCGGCCTGTGGATTGATTCCTGCGTCCACTCCAAACCAAGACTCCCCCGGGCCATCGGTCCGAAGGGGAGTTTTTTTGTCGGGGTCCCCAGGGCTGACGGCATGATTCTGCGGTGGCGCAGAAAATCGGGAGGTCGCGGGGTCTGGCGGGATTTCCGATGGGCGGGTGTCCGTTCGGGTTCGGTTCGATGGGGGGTGTGCGAACCGCGTGACCGTGAAAACCCTTGGCCCTGCCGGGGTCGGCCGATAGCTTCGGTCTTCGGAGATTTTCTTTATGGCCAAACTTTCGATCCGCGACCTCAACGTCACCGGCAAACGCGTCTTGATGCGCGTCGATTACAACGTCCCCATGGAGGAGAAGGACGGCGTGATGGTGATCAACGACACCACCCGCATCAAAGAGACGTTGCCCACCCTGCAGCTGCTGATCTCCAAGGGGGCCCGCATCGTCCTGGCGGCTCATCTCGGACGTCCGGATGGCAAGCGGGAGCCGTCGATGAGTCTGGCCCCGGTGGCCGCGAAGCTCGGCGAGATGCTCGGGCGTCCGGTGGCCTTCGTCGATGAGACGGTGGGCGAGAAGGCCGAGGCGGCCGTGGCCGCCCTCAAGGACGGCGAGATCCTGATCCTCGAGAACGTGCGCTTCCAGGCCGAGGAGGAGGCCAATGATCCGGTGTTCGCCGCCCGGTTGGCCCGGTTGGCCGATGTGTATGTGAACGACGCCTTCGGTGCCGCCCATCGCGCCCATGCCTCGACGAGTGGCGTGGCCCGCATCGTGCGCGCCTGGGGTGGTCAGGCTGCGGCCGGCCTGCTCATGGAGCGGGAACTGAAGTTCCTGGGCGATGAGCTCGAGAATCCGGCCCGTCCGTTCGTGGTCATCCTCGGCGGCGCCAAGGTGAGCGACAAGATCAAGGTCATCGACCGTCTGCTCGAGAAGGCCGACACCATCCTCATCGGTGGCGCCATGGCCTACACCTTCAAGCTGGCCCACGGTGGCAAGACCGGAAAGTCGCTCGTCGAGAAGGACCACACCGGCACGGCCCTCGCGGCCGAGGCCAAGGCGGCAAAGCGGGGCGTCTCGTTCCTGCTCCCCACCGACACCGTCATCGCGGACCTCAAGGACACCGGAAAGCTCAACAAGAAGGGTCGCCCGGTGTTCGAGTTCGTGAACCCGCGGGTCAACACCGGCGACATCCCCGATGACTGTGAAGGGTTCGACATCGGTCCGGATACCGTCGCCCGCTACTCCGAGGTCATCGCCTCGGCCAAGACCATCCTGTGGAACGGTCCGATGGGCATGTTCGAGGATCCCCGGTTCGCCGCGGGAACCCAGGCGGTGGCCAAGGCCGCCGTCGAGGCGACCCAGAAGCACGGGGCCAAGTCCATCATCGGCGGTGGCGACAGCGTCAAGGCCGTGAACAAGGCGGGTCTGGGAGACCAGGTCACCTTCGCCAGCACCGGCGGCGGCGCGAGCCTGGAGTTCCTCGAAGGCATTCCGCTGCCCGGTGTCGTCGCGCTCGACGACCGCTGAGTGTGTTTCCGCCGTCTTGGTCGCCGTTCGAGCCGGTTTACCAAACACCCCCCGTGGGCGCTCAGGCGCTCGCCGGGGGTGTTCGTTTGGGGAGAGAGTGCCGACCGAGAGATCAGCCACCTCGGCGAGGTCCGTGCGAGCCTTGGGAAGCCTTGTGAGCCCTGAGTGGGTCGGGGGCGGTCGCAGGCGAGGGGGCCGAACGGGCTCTCAGACCGCGGCGGCGCGGGCGTATTCGGCGCGAGCCAGCGCATCGGTGAGCCGGTCGATGAACGGGTGTTGCGCGAGCTTCATGCGTTCCTTGGCGGCGGCCGGGCTGAAGAATCCGGCCCGGTCGATCTCGGGCCATGAGGCCCAATTGCCGGACCCGGTGGGCCATTCGACATCGACATGATTGCTCTGAATGCCCTCGGTCGGATCCCAACGACCTTCGAAGGCCCAGGCGAACACGGTCTTGCCGCCCCGCTGGCGGATCGACCCCAGTTCGATGAACGGGGGAGCGCTGGTGATCCCCACCTCTTCGGTGAACTCGCGGCACGCGGCCTCGAGCGCACTCTCACCGGGCTCGATCTCGCCCTTGGGGATGGTCCAGATGCCGTGGTCGCGGTGGGGGAACCATGGCCCTCCCGGGTGCGCGATGAACACCTCCAGCGTCCCGTTGTGGAAACGGTACATCAGGAGGCCGGCGCTGACGCGGGAGTGACGCATGACGAGTGAAGACGCTGGACCGACCGCCTCTGTGGGCACCGCCGACGGGGGGAACGGCAGCAATCGACAACAAGACGGACGGTAGGGCAACCCCCCGTCCGCGGCAACATCCCCGTTGGATCGGCCGCGGACAGGGCTGGTTTTCCGCGAGCGATTCAGCGTGCTTTGACCGCGGCCGACTTCTTGGCCCGGGCGCCCGTCTTGGACACGGGACCCAGTCCGAGGGCCTTGAAGCGCTGATCCACCTCCTTGAGATGGAACTCCAGCGAGCACAACGACTCCAGTTCGCCCTTCTTGAAATGGCCCGCCACCTCGGGGTCGGCCTTGAGCATCTCGAGGAAATCGGCGTCGTCGCGTCCGGCGTGCTTCACCTCCCAGGTCTTCATGGCGTTGCGTTGGACCAGCGCGTAGGCGTCTTCTCGGGTCAGGCCTTTGCGGATCAGGGCCAGCAGCACGGTCTGGCTGTTCCACATACCCAGGCTCAGACCCAGGTTCTTGCGCATGTTCTCCGGGTAGACCAACAGGCCGTCCATCAGCCGGGTGAGCAGGCCGAACATGTAGTCGAGCAGGGTGCACGAGTCGGGGAAGATGACCCGTTCCACCGAGCTGTGGCTGATGTCGCGCTCATGCCACAAGGCCACGTTTTCGAGGGCGGCCACGGCGTTGCCGCGGATCACGCGGGCCAAGCCGGTGAGGCGCTCCCAGGTGATGGGGTTGCGCTTGTGCGGCATGGCGCTGCTGCCCTTCTGGCCCCGGGTGAAGGGTTCTTCGGCCTCCAGGACTTCGGTGCGCTGGAGGTGGCGGAACTCGACGGCCCAGTGCTCGAAGCCCGAGGCCACCAGGGCCAGGCCGTTCATGAATTCGGCATGGATGTCGCGCTGGATGACCTGGGTGGCGATGGGAGCGGGCTTGAGTCCGAGGCGCTTGCAGACATGGGCCTCGACCGAGGGCGGCAAGTGGGCGTGGGTGCCGACCGCGCCGCTGAGCTTGCCCAGGGCGACGACCGTACGCAGGTGCTTGAACCGGGCCAGGGCCCGCGAGAACTCCTCGTGCATCAGGGCCAGCTTCAGCCCGAAGGTGGTGGGCTCGCCATGGATGCCGTGGCTGCGGCCGATGCAGGGAGTCAGCCGGTGTTCGCGGGCCCGCCGGGCGATGATGGGCAACAGGGTCTCCACGTCCCGGATGAGCAGGTCGAGGCTCTGCACCATCTGGACGGCGAAGGCCGTGTCCACGATGTCGGAGCTGGTGAGGCCGAAGTGCAACCAGCGGCTGGCCGGATCGTTGATGCGTTCGGTCACCGCCGTGGTGAAGGCGATGACGTCGTGATTGAGCACCTTCTCCAGCTCGCGTTGGCGGGCGAACAATCCGGCCGGGTCGCTCTTCCAGGCCGCGCAGCCCTTCTGGATCTTGAGAAAATCCTTCTTCGGCACCACGCCCTGGGTCACCAGCGCCTCGCTGGCGAACTCCTCGATGTCGAGCCACAGGCTCAGCTTGTTCTCCTCGGACCAGATCGCCCGCATTTCGGGCCGTGAATAGCGTTGAATCACGGAGCCATCATGGGCCCTTCGGCGCTCGAAGGCGAGACCGCTCCTGGGTTGGCGACCAGGGCGGCGATCGCCGCGGCATAGCCCTCGCGGTAGGTGGGAAACCGGGGATTCCAGCCCAGTTCTTCGCGCAGGCGTCGGTTGGACACGCGCTTGTGGGTGGTGCCGCGCTTTCGGGTTGAAGGGCCTTCGGTCGGGTCGGCCGGGGGAGGCAGAGGCAAGCCGGTCTGGTCGGCGAGGAATTGCAGGAAGTGGCCCTGCAGCACGGGTTCGTCGTCGACGGCGTTGTAGATCCGCCCCCCTTCACCCCGGAGCATCACCGCCTCGAGGGCCGAGGCCACGTCATCGCGGTGGATCATGTTGATCCAGCGGCCCTGGCCCTGCCCGGGATCGCGGCGAGCCTGGCCCGCGACAAACTGCTGGAAGAGGTGCCCCCGCCCCGGACCGTAGATGCCGCCGACACGCACGATCTGGGTGGACACCAGGCCCGACCGATCGGCCTCGGTGAACACCGCTTCGGTGGCGACGAGCAATTGCCCGGTCTGGCCGGGAGGTTCTGCCGGGGAGTCTTCGGTCACCCACGAGCCGTCGGTCTGGCTGTAGACACTGGTGCTGCTGACCGAGATGAGGCGGCCCACGCGGCGGTGGCGGGCCCACGCCACGAGGTTCTTCGCACCGCCCAGATAGACTTCCCGGTAGACCTCGGCCCCACCCCGGCTCGAGGAAACGGCGCACACCACCGCATCGAAGTCGCCCGGGATGGCTTCGAGGTCTTCTGGCCGTGTCAGATCGCCCCGCACGGCCCGGATGCCCGCTGCGGCGAGAGCCCCGTCGGGATCACCTTGGCGGCGCAATCCCAGCACCTCGGCCCCGGACGACGACAAGCGCCCGCCCAGGGCCAAACCGACATAGCCGCAACCCACGATCAGGATTCGCATCGAGGCCATCACCATTGACTCCCGATCTGCCGGGTCAAGCGCGAGGTCGGGCGCTCTCTCCGAATGGGCCGTGGGTCCGAAGGGGTGGATCGCCCGGAGATCATTCCCGACCGGGGAGGTCGATCGGCAGGCGTGGGCGTCGTCCGCCGCCTTGCGTCCGGGCCCGACCGGGACAACGCTTGGCCCAGCGCATGAGCACCGTGCTATCCCGATTGAATCCGTCCCTCGCCAGCCTTCCGGTCTATGTGCCCGGTCGGCCCATCGACGAGGTCGCCCGCGAACACGGCCTGGATCCGTCGGGCATCATCAAGCTGGCCTCCAACGAGAACCCCTTCGGCCCGTCGCCCAAAGCCCTCGAGGCGATGGAGTCGGTGATCCGCCAATTGCACCTCTATCCTGACGGTTCGGCCTCGGTGCTCAAGCGCGCTCTGGCCGAGTCGCTGGGAGTCCGTCCGGAGCACCTCATCCTGGGCAACGGATCCAACGAGATCCTCGAGTTCGTCGGCCACGCGATGATGCGCCCCGGCGTCGAGGTGCTGGTACCCGAGTTCTGCTTCGCGGTGTACCCGATCGTCACGGCCTTGTTCGGGGCCACGCTGGTCACGGTGCCCGCGGTGGAGTTCGGTGCCGACATCGATGGCCTGATCCGGGCGGTCACGCCGCGCACGGGGGTGCTGTTCCTGGCCAACCCGAACAACCCCACCGGCACGCGGACCTCGCGTGAAGACATCCTCCGCCTGCTGCGCGAGGTGCCCCAAGACGTCCTCATCGTGATGGACGAGGCCTACATCGAGTTCCTCGACGACCCGGTGGACCTCGTTCCGCAGATCCTCTCGGGCGCCCACCAAAACCTGCTCCTCTGCCGGACCTTCTCCAAGATCTTCGGCTTGGCGGGTCTGCGTCTGGGCTACGGGATCGCCAGCCCCGCGTTGATCTCGGCCTTCGAGAAGGTGCGTCAGCCTTTCAACATCAACTCCATCGCCCAGGCCGGTGCGGTGGCCGCCCTCCGGGATGCCGATCATCAGACCCGCACCCGCGACAACAATCGGGTCGGGGTGGAGTATTTTCAGTCGGCCTTCCGGGCGATGGGGCTGCCCTATGTGCCGTCGCACGCCAATTTCGTGCTGGCCAAGACCGGTCGTGGTGCCGCGGTGTTCGCCGCGCTCCAGCAGCGGGGCATCATCACCCGTCCCATGGGCAGCTATGGGCTGCCCGACTGGTTGCGCATCTCGGTCGGCACTCCGGCCGAGAACGCCCGTTGCCTGGTCGCGCTGCGGGAAGTGCTCGCCGCTCTGCCGGCCGCGTGAACCGTCCGTCCCGAGACCGAACCCATGAGCACCCCGACCTCGCTGAGCGTCCAGACCGTTCCTGCCCTGCAGTCCCCGGCGCGGGCGCTGCTGATCGTCCTGCACGGGTTGGGCGACTCGTCGGAGGGATGGTCGTGGTTGCCCGACGAACTGCGTCTGCCCTGGCTCGAGTATGCGCTGGTCGATGCGCCCGATCCGTATCATGGCGGCTACTCCTGGTACGACCTGCCCGGAGATGCCGGACCCGGCGTTCGGCGCAGTCGTGAGCTGCTTCGTCGGCTCATCGACGACCGGATCGCCGCCGGTCTTTCTCCGGAGCGCATCGGCGTCCTGGGTTTTTCGCAGGGCTGTCTGATGACCTTCGATGTGGGTTGGCGCGTGGTTCCGAGATTGGGGGCGTTGGTGGGTATCAGCGGCTACATCCATGATCCGGTCTCGTTGCTGCGCGAGTTGGGACCGGAGGCTCGTCGGGTCCCGGCCTTGTTCACCCACGGCACCCACGACCCGGTGGTGCCCATGGTGCCGGTCCGTGGTCAGGCGCAGACCTTGAAGGAGGCCGGCCTGAACCTGGAATGGCGGGAGTTCCCCAAGGCCCACACCGTGGCCGGGGAGGCGGAGATCTCGGTGATCCGCGAGTTTCTGACCCGTCACCTCGGGGCCTGAGGGTCTCTCGGTGCAGGTGCTCTGATTGCGCTGAAGGCCCATCGGTGGCGACCCCGCCGGATCTCCGGCGTCCGGGTTTTGACGCGGCGGCCGTTCACCGCGGTCCGCGGTCGCGAGATCGTGGGTTGAAGCCGATTCGTCAGGTCGTAGGATTCGCCCGTGAATGTTCGCCAAGCATCGATCCGGTGGCTCGGGTTGCTCGGGGTGCTCGGGGTCGTGGGGTGGGTCGGTGCGCACGCGTCATCGGCGTCGGTCGTGACCAGCGATTTCTCGCTCGATCCTCGACTCGAATCGGAGCTGTGGTGTGCGGAGCCGCAGGTGGTCGATCCGGTGGGGCTGGCCTTCGCCGCCGACGGCACGGCCTACGTGGCCGAATGTCGCGATTATCCCTACGGGGCCGGTCCGTCCGGCCGTCCGGGCAGCACGGTCCGACGCCTCTCGGACACCGACGGCGACGGGCGGCCCGACCGCTCGACGCTCTTCGCCACCGACCTCAGCTACGCTACCAGCGTGCTGCCGTGGCGCGATGGGGTCCTCGCACTGGCGCCCCCGGAGATCGTCTTCCTGCAGGATGTCGACGGCGACGGCCGGGCCGATCGGCGCACGGTCGTCCTTCGTGGCTTGGGCCTCGGCGTCAGCGACTCGCTGGCCAACAGCCTCCGCTATCACCTCGACGGTCGGGTGCACGTGGCCAACGGGGGCAACGGGGGTCGGTTGACCTCGCCGCTGCGGGAAGGCCCGCCAGTCACGCTCGGTGACCACGACTTCGCCTTCAACCCGGACACCGGGGAGGTCGAGTTGACCGCGAAGACCGGCGGCGGATTCGGCCTGGTCTTCGACGCCTGGGGGCGGGGATTCACCACCTACAACATCGACCACATCCAGCACCGTTTCCTGCCGCTGTCCCATGCGCGGCGCAACCCGGGGTTCCCGGCGGTGTCGATCACCGGCAGCATCTCCGACCATGGCGAGATGGCCCGGATCTTTCCGATCGCCGAGCCCGAGACGCGGCCCAATCACCCCGAGCAGGCGGGTCACTTTTCCGCAGCGGGGGGCATGGGGCTGTGCGAATCGCCGATCTTCCCCCGCGATCTGCAGGGTTCGGTCTTCGTTTGCGATGTAGTGGGTCACGTGGTCCACCGCGATGTGATCCGTCCGGAAGGCCCGGTGTTCCGGGCATCCCGGGCCTTCGAAGATTCGGACCGGGAGTTCCTGGCCAGCCGGGATCCGGCCTTCCGTCCGGTGGCTTTGGAGACCGGTCCCGATGGAGCCCTGTACTTGCTCGACATGCAGCGGGAGGTGATCGAGCACCCCGACTATATTCCCCAGAAAGTCCGTGCCACGTTGGACCTGCGGGCCGGACAAGATCGCGGTCGCATTCACCGGATCACCCCGCGCGGCGGAGCCTCCCGTCGAATCCCTCGCCTGGCGGCGATGACCCCGGCCCGGTGGGTGGATCACCTGGCCGATCCGAATCCCTGGGTGCGACTGACCGCCCAGCGCCTGTTGCAGGAGCGTCGGGCTCTGGAGACGGCGCCCGCGCTCCGTCGGCTGGCCACATCGAAGGCTTCGGCGGAGGGTCGGTTGCACGCGCTGGCGACCCTGCGCCTCTTCGGAGCGTTGCGGCCCGCCGATCTGAGTGTGGGGCTCTCCGACCCGCATCCCGGGGTCCGCGAGAACGCCCTGCGCTGGGCCGAACCCTGGCTGGCCTCCGAAGCTGGTCTCCAGGCCCGGGTCCTCGAGCTTTCCCGTGACGCCCTGCCCCGCATCCGCTTCCAGGCGGCCCAGTCGTTGGCTGCGGTCGGGACTCCCGCCTCGGTCGAGGCGCTGGCCGCCCTGTATTGGCGCGACGCCTCGAGCCCCTGGACCCGTCGCGCCATTCTGGGATCGCTGCGACCGGGCGAAGCCACCCGCGTGTTGCAGCGTCTCTCCGAACTCGCCCGCATCGATTCATTCGCCGTGTCCCTGCACCGGGATTCCGGGAGCGTGGCCGACCCTCGCGTCGATGCCCTGAGGGATCTGGCCGACTCGGTGGCTGTGCAAGCCTTCGCGACCCCGGCGGTGCTCGGGGAGTCGTTGGCGTTGCTGGCCTCGTTGCAGGACACCCCCTCGTTGCGCACCCCCTTGCTGGAGGGGCTCGAGTCCGGGTTGGCCCGATCCGGCCGGGTGCCGCCGATGCCCGAGGCGGCCTACCGGGCCGTGGTCGATCTGGCCGCGCGACCCGACCAGCCCGAATGGATCCCGGCCCTCCGCCTGCTGCGCCGTTTTGGGGTTCCGGCCGACCCCGCGGTGAAACGGGTGCTGGCCGAGGCCTTTCAGGCCGCCACCAACACGGCATTGCCCGTGGCGGTCCGCCTGAGCCGCATCCGGGCCCTGGAGTTGGCCGAGCCGTCCCCGGCGTGGCTCGAGGACCTTTCGCGCCGGCTGGGGTCTCCGCTGGAAGAACCCGAGGTGCAGACCGCGGCCTTCGATGTGCTCGAGCGTCTGCAACCGCCGGGGTTGGGTCGATGGCTGGTGGCCCGCTGGTCCGAGTTGCCGCCTTCGCTCCGGGGGCGGGCGGGCCGATTGCTTGCAGAGCGCCGGGCGCTTCACCTGGACCTGATCGAGGCCGTCGAATCGGGAACCATCCGCGTGGGCGAATTGAACCTGGACCTCGAACAGCGCCGCCGATTGCTGCGCGGTGGTCCACCCGAGGTCCGCACCCGCGCCGCGCGTCTCTGGAGCGATGAGGAATATTCCAACCGCAGTCGCGTGGTGGAAGATTGGCTGGGCCGGCTTCCTCCGGCCGGGGATGCAGCGCGCGGCCGTGCGGTGTTCGAGGCGGCGTGCGCCCACTGCCACCGGGTGGGGAATGTGGGCATGAAAGTCGGGCCGGAGTTGGCCGGTTCGGCCCACCGCAGCGTGGAGGATCTGTTGTCCAACATCCTTGATCCGAACATGGCGATGAATCCGGCGTTTGTGGCCTACCAGGCCGAGACGGTGGATGGCGAGACCCTCACGGGCCTTCTGGAGACCCAGCGCGGCGACTCGGTGATGCTCCGACAGGCCGGTGAGCAGACGGTCGTGCTGCCCAGAGCGAGAATCCGTTCCCTCCGATCGACCGGACTGTCGCTCATGCCCGAAGGCCTCGAAGCCGGGCGGTCGCCGCAAGAACTGCGCGACTTGATCGCCTTCATCCGCGGCGAGCCCCCCCTCCCGTCAGCGGGCTCCGTGAGCGGCGAGCGCTGAGTCTCCGATGCGACGTGGCCGGGCCGTCGCCCGAAGTCGGCCTGTCGCCCGATTGCGCCCGAGGCCGATCGGCCGCAGGATGGGCGCGGTGAAGCTGACTTCGTGGAACGTCAATGGCCTGAGGGCCGCGTTGGGCAAGGGACTCCTGGACTGGATCGCCCGGGAAGACGCCGATGTGATCTGCCTTCAGGAGGTCAAGGCCATGCCCGACCAGGTGGAGGTCGAGTGGCCGGCCGGGTATTCGGTCCACTGGAACTCCGCCGAACGCAAGGGGTACAGCGGGACCCTGACTCTCAGCCGCTTGCCGGTGGTTTCCGTGGAACGGGGACTGGGTTCTTGGCTACCGGACAACGAGGGGCGGGTGCTGACGGTCGAGCTCCACGACCGCTTCGTGGTGAACTGCTACACCCCCAACACCAAGCGTGACCTGTCCCGACTGCCCTATCGCGAGCAGCAATGGGATCCGGCGTTTTTGACCCACTTGAAGGCCCTGGAATCGCGCAAGCCGGTGGTCTTTTGCGGCGACCTCAATGTGGCCCACGAAGAGATCGATCTGGCCAATCCCAAGGCCAATGTCCGCAACCACGGGTTCACGGTCGAGGAACGCCGCGGGTTCACCCGCCTGATGGAAGCCGGGTTCGTGGACACCTTCCGCGACCGGCATCCGGGGCAGGGTGGTCACTACACCTGGTGGAGCCCCATGGCCGGGGCCCGTGCTCGGAACGTCGGCTGGCGCATCGATTACTTCGGCATCTCCGGAACCCTGCGTCCGGCCCTGAAAGAGGCCTTCATCCGCCCGGCGGTTCTGGGCTCCGACCATTGCCCGGTGGGGCTGGTGTTGGGGTGACTGGGTCGGAGGAGGGGCTCGATCGCAGATCAAGCACCCCTCGCGATGTGTTCCCGGCTTCTCTGACCTTGCCGCTCGCGCGTTCGGACCGACACTGCCCCCGTGGATGCGACGAAGATCACGGTCGAGACGCTGCGTGGATGGAAGGGCGTTCGCCCGTTCGGTGCCTTGACGGCCTATGATTATCCCGGAGCCCGCCTGCTCGACGAGGCCGGGGTGCCGGTGATCCTGGTGGGTGATTCGCTGGGCATGGTGGTGCTGGGCCACCCGGACACCACCTCGGTCACCCTCGACGACATGGTGCATCACCTCCGGGCCGTCGCCCGGGCCCGTTGTCGCGCCTTGGTCGGTGCCGACCTGCCCTACAAGGCCTACGAGACGCCCGCCCAGGCGGTCCGCAACGCCCGTCGTCTGATCGAGGCCGGTGCGGAATATGTGAAGGCCGAAGGGGGGCGGGAGATTCTGCCCCAGGTTCAAGCCATTCTGGCCGAGGGCATTCCCTTCATGGGGCATCTGGGCATGTTGCCCCAACACGTGGTGGAAGAGGGGGGCAAGTACCGCATCAAGGGCCGTGATGAAGCGGGCCGGATGCGCCTTCTGGAAGACGCGCTCGCTCTCGAAGAGGCCGGTGCGTTCGCGTGCGTGCTGGAATTGGTCACCCCGCCGGTGGCCGCCAAAATCAGCGGTGCCTGCGGCCGCATGCTCACGGTGGGCATCGGCAGCGGGCCGGACTGCGACGGGCAGATCCTGGTCACGCACGATCTGGTCGGGGCCTTCCCGTGGTTCACTCCGAAGTTTGTCGCCCCCCGGGTCCGCACGGGCGAATCGATCCGCCTGGCCGCTCAGGAATGGTTGGCGTCATTGGCGATCGGATCCTGAAGACGGATTGGGGATCCGTCGTGGGAGAGATCGACGGCAGTCGAGCGGTGGCCGGGTCATGACCCTCACTGAAGGCTGGTATGGTTCGGGATTGAGGCAGGGTCGGATCCCATCTTTCCCGATTCGAGCACCGAACTTCTGAGGTCCAAGCCTATCGCTGTGTCACCCGACAAGTCCGGCCGCCTCCAAAACCGCCTTGCCGTATAAAAAATTTTTATGGTAAATAAAATCCCTACGGGTACTGGCCCAAAACGGAAAACATACCATGCAGTCTGTTTACAACAGTCATTTGTTCGGCGGTTCATTCGGAATTCAGTGGTTGGAAAAAGTGCGCCATTTCCGGAAATGGATCACTTGGTTCGCCGGATTGATCGGGTTGTGTGGGGTGGGCATCCTCCGTGCCGAGCTCTTGGACGTGTCGCCTTCTCGAGACCGTGAGCTGGTGGTCTACGACGGATCTTCATCGGAAATCCGCGGCTTGGCGGGCGCCTCGTTGGTGCCGACGGTGGCCATTTCCCACGCGGAAACCTCGCTGGATCGACTGACCCGGATCGTCCGGGAACAACGCCCTCAGGTGCTGCACATCGTGGCGCATGGTCGCCCGGGCTCGGTCTCGATCGGGGGGGTGGAGTGGATTTCCGAGGCGTTGTTGGAACGGCATGCCGCCGAACTCAAGGGCTGGTCGGTGGAATCGATCGTCCTGTGGAGCTGCCGCGCGGGCGCCGACGAGCGGTTTGTGCAGACTTTGGAGCGGTTGACCGGGGCGAAGGTCTCGGCCTCTTCGGGGGTCATCGGCCACTCGGATCTGGGGGCCAGTTGGCAGCTCACCCGCAATGCGGGTTTGGCGAAGAACCCCTTTCCGAAGTCGGCGTTGGACGCGTGGCGTTACAGCCTGGCAACGGCCTATCTGCATGGGTTGTATCAGCCAACGGCATCAGGAGATCCGGATGGTTATTATGACGAAGAGACCTCTTCAGTGACGATCAACATGACCCCTGTCAGCGTCAAAGGAGTTACCTTTTACCAAGCAGGTTCGCAGTTTTCAGGTAATAATGTTACTGGAATTTTGACTTGGATCGATTCGGGCGGTGTCAGTCGCAGTGCCACTGTGGAGGTCACCCGACCCATCAAGGATGGCAGCAGAGTCCAGGGATTCTATGCATGGGTGGACAATGCACCGGTGGGAGGTCAAGGAGGGGCAGAAGATCGAGCATGGATCCTGAGTGTTGACAACCCCTACTTCAATTCCACCTCTGCGATTCAAAGCAGCAGTGATCGAGTAGATAGCGCATTGAATCAGGTGCTGAACACTGGCAACCAACCCCCAACCACGACCGGAATCGCGACTCAATCCGGGGTGGATGCCACGGCCTTTTCCTTGGCCACGGCCTCGTTCTTCACCGATCCGAACGGCGACACCCTGACTTGGTCGGCGACCGGCCTGCCGACCGGCTTGACCATCAACCCGACCACCGGAGTCATCTCGGGCACCTTGGATAAGAATGCCAGCGCTTCAGGCTCATACACCGTCTCGGTGACCGTCACCGATCCTTATGGGGCCTTGGTCACCACCACCTTCACCCTGAATGTCACCAACCCGGCTCCCAACGCCACGGACGACGCCACTACGACCAATACGGGTGCTTCGGTCTCGGGCACGGTGGCGACCAATGACAGCGACCCGGATGGGGACACGCTATCCTTCGCCAAGCTGACCGATCCCTCGAACGGCACGGTCACGGTGAACGCCGATGGCAGCTACATCTACACTCCAGCGACGGGCTTCTCGGGCACCGACCAGTTCACCTACACGGTGACCGATGCCAACGGTGCCACTGATACCGCAACGGTCACGATTTCGGTCGGTGTTCCAGCGACCGCACCTGTGACCACCGGGTTGTCCAACCAGACCGGAACGGACGCCACGAGCTTCTCCTATGCAACGGCCAGTGCCTTCAGCGATCCGAACGGGGACACGTTGACCTATTCGGCGACGGGGCTACCTGCAGGCCTGACCATCAATCCGACGACCGGTGTGATCTCGGGGACGATCGACAAGGCGGCGAGCGGATCGGGTCCGTACACGGTGACGGTGACGGCCAAGGACCCGAGCAATGCGACGGTCTCCACGACCTTCACCTTGGGGGTGACCAACCCCTTGCCCCTAGCGGTGAACGATGCGGTGACCACTGCGTATGCGACGGTGGTGAACAATACCGTGGCGACCAATGACAGCGACCCGGATGGGGACGCGCTGACCTTTGCCAAGCTGACGAATCCCTCGCACGGCACGG
>JACCEE010846312.1_pt1 | contig 22573 bp, 46 predicted proteins | sample 7449931 | NCBI WGS metagenome assembly JACCEE01 (sample SAMN15323457, study PRJNA562643) | freshwater metagenome | isolation source: river surface water | place: USA:Blue River Watershed | collected 2017-08-19 | reverse complement strand
GAGTTATTTGTTTTTTTCAACATCAAAATGGTAGGTCATCGTCAGATGTCTCTACACTTGGAGCTGGCTTAGAATAGTTCCCAGGAGAACCCTCTTTTGGCGTGTACTCCATCTTCCACATTGATAAGTTAGTGTAATACTTTCCGTTGTACTCACGGCTACGGATGTTGAAAGAAATTTCAGCCTCGCAACCTACACAAGACTCGCTCAATGTATCAAGCGACTGACCAGACACTTGGAACTCATACACGTCCGTGTACTCCTTACCCTTGATCTCTCTCGTAGTGGTTAACAATAAATTTCTCCAAGAGAAGTTACCTCTTGACTGAATCTCCGACAACGAAGACACTACTCCTTTCATAGAATAATTACTCATTTTGTTTTTTGTTTTATATAATTAATTAACTAACCCTATTCTTCATTGAGCGTTTTGCCTGCTGTTTTACAGCTCTGCCCTTTGAAGATCCCTTTTTAACAGGGGCTTTTCTACTAAGAAGATCTTTTAAACCTTCCATAGCCCACTTACCTTTAATATTGCTAGATTCAGATGTCTTAACTCTATTATTCTTACCGCGCTCATCAGCAGCCTTCATAGCCTTTCTAGCTTGTCTTGATTCCTGCATTTTATCAACCTTAGATTCAACAGCCTTCTTGACAGAGGAGGCATTTTTTTTAATATCTTGCTTAGCTTGATTTAATTTAGATTGAGCAGCAGCACCTACACTACCCTTGATATTACGGCTTTTATCTTGACCGACATCGTGCATAATGTTTCGGTTATATTTATAACCCTGCTCAGCAGCTCGTTGCTTTTCTTCTTTACGAGCCTTTGCATTGCTAATAGCAACTTTAATTGGACCTGGACCGTTCATTATTTCTTTTTTATAGATTTAATAGCCGCCTTACCAGACTTCTTAATCTCCTGCTTTCTTTTAACATCAGCAGCCTTAGTCTTCAAAGTATTTGCACGCTGACCCAATCTTTGAGCCTTAGCGTATTGAGAATTAGCATAGTCAACACCCATAGTAACTGAAGCCTGAGATGAAGTATCTAAATTCTTTTTGGTGTCCTCAGCTTTTTTATAAGCTGTTTTAGCTTTAACCATTTTCTTTTCAGCTCGCTCATTCATGCGCTCTGGTCTTGTTTTCTTTGGTAGAATTGGCATATTGTTTATCTTTAAATAAAAGCAGGGGTATATTTCAACCCCTTAGCTTTTTTATTATCTTGGAGATTTCCCAGTTTTAGCAGGGTTAGATTTTGCAGCCTTAGCTTTATTAGAAGCAACTTGCGATTTTGATGTCGGGCGTAAATATGTATCATTAATCGAAGGTGTGTAACCTCTAGACATCATTACAGAGTCTTGTTGAGCTTTAGATCCCATTTTCCCACCACCTAAACTATAACTCTTAGATGATGTGCTTTTTGAACTTGTTTTAGGCTTAGGATCATTACCCTTTTTAGCCATTGGTTTTTTTGGTGTTGGCATTTTTTTAAATTTATTAATTAATGTCAGCAAATATATAACGATTGTTTCATTAAACGCAAAAAAACTTTTGCACAATTTTATTGTTGATAAAAAAATTTTGTCAAAAGAATACAAGTGTATTACATTTGTATCCGAAACATTAAAAAAACAAGTATGGCACAAAAAGATCCAGCGTTCCTGTTTTACTCACAGGACTTCTATGTAGGGACCGCTTTCCTTACACATGAACAGACAGGCAAGTACATCAGACTTATCTGCGCTCAACATCAACACGGAAGATTATCAGAGGCTATGGTCCTGCAAATTTGCGGAGATCTAGATTTAGCTGTGTTAAGTAAATTCGAGCGTGACGAAAATAGTATGTACTACAATATCAGACTTGAAACTGAGATCCAAAAAAGAAAGAAATTCTCAGAGTCCAGAAGAGAGAACATTAAGAAAAGATGGGATACTAGTGTAAAACAAGTGAATAACACTAGTAATACTAATGAATTACATATGAATAACACTAGTAATACACTAGAAGATACAAGTGTAATACATATGGAAAATGAAAATATATATATAGAATCTAGTATAGAATCTAGTAATAACTATACAGGAAAAGAAAAAGAAAAGGGTACTACGTACCCCAAAAGAAAAACAAAAGATTTTGTCGTCCCAACAGTTCAAGAAGTTATCGATTACGTGGTCGAAAAAGGTTACACCGAAAAACTCGCTCGTGAGATTTTTGATTACTACACAGTTGCCGACTGGAAAGACGCAAAAGGAGACCAAGTTCTAAATTGGAAGCAGAAAATACTCGGAGTATGGCTCAAAAACGCACAGAAACGCCCCAATTTTGACACTTCTCCCGAAAATGATACCAAGATACCAGGCTATGTAAAAGAGTTCCATAATAACCCTCTAATGAAGCGAGAGTTAATTAACGGAGTTTGGGAGTATAAATCAACACCAATTGGATTTAAATCTTAATCGAATGACACCAAAAGAAAAAGCAAGCGAGTTGATTCAAAAAATGATTGATACTTACGATATTACTTCAGATTTTGTTTATGATTCATCAGCTAAACTATGTGCTTGGATAGCGGTGAATGAGATATTATCAATTGATTGCTGGGATATGTCAGAAGAACATTTTGTTAATCACATTGAATATTGGGAGGAAGTAAAACGAGAAATTGAAAAATCATGACCGAAAGAATAGTAAACCTACAAACGAGAAGAGAGTTCATCATCGACATCAAGAACATCAACGGAGAAAATGCTATGCCATGTCCCGAATGTTCAGGGGATCGTAAAAAGAAGTCAGCCAAGTCATTCAGCTGGGATGGACAGAAAGGAATCGGGAACTGCCTACACTGCGGATCAAGGTTCGGTAAAAAACTAGATGGGGCATACAAACCATCAGAAAACCAAAAGCCTATATACTCTCGCCCTGAGTGGAGAAACATCACAGACCTTGAAGATGATGTCCTAAAGTTTTTCACTGACCGAGGAATATCCCAACGTGTAGTGAACCAAGCCAAGATCTCACAAGGGCGCACATTCTTCCCCCAACTCGAGAAGGAAGCCAAGTGCATCGAGTTCAACTACTTCCGTGAGGCGGAACTAATCAACGTGAAGTACCGTGGACCAAAGAAGTCCTTCAAACTCTACAAGGATGCCGAGCTGATATTCTATAACTTGGACAGCATGAAGGGTCAGGACTACGTTATCATCACAGAGGGGGAGATGGATGCGCTGTCCTACATGGAGGTTGGGTTCGACTCAGTTATATCCGTACCAAACGGAGCCACTAAGTCCGTAAGCCAAAAGCTCCTATACCTCGACAACTGCATAGACCTATTTGATGACATCCAAACCATCTATATCGCAACCGATGATGATGAGCCAGGACGTGTGCTTCAAGAAGAACTTGCTCGTAGGTTAGGTAAATACAGATGCCGTAAGGTAGCATTTTTCGGTCATAAAGATGCAAATGAGCTGTTAATGACTGATAAACTAATCTTATCGGACACAATTAGCAACTCTGAGGACTACCCTATAGATGGAGTAATCACTGTTGATAACTTATCAGATGATATTTGGAGACTGAAGCGTGAAGGATTGAAGCCTGCGTGCGACATATCCATCCCATCATTCAACAGGCTACTCACATTCGAGCCAGGCTACCTAACCGTAGTTACCGGTATCCCCAACCACGGAAAGTCAGAGTTCCTCGATCAAATCATGGTGGACCTGTCTACCAAGCACGGATGGAGGTTCGGAATATTCTCCCCTGAGAACTACCCACTGCAACTCCACTTCTCCAAGATTGCTAGCAAACTCATAGGTGCTAGGTTCAACGATATGCCCGACTTTAACATCGTTCAAGCCATGGAGTACTACCGAGACAACTTCTTCTACATCGTTCCAAAAGAAGACAATAGCGTAGATAGTATCCTAGCCCACGCAGAACAGCTAGTCAAAAGATACGGAATAAACGGACTCATCATTGACGCTTGGAATAAACTCGACCACGACTACTCCTCCAACGAGACTACCTACATCGGGAAGCAACTAGACCAAATAATAAATTTTGCTCATAAGTTCGGAGTACATATCTTTGTCGTCGCTCACCCTACAAAAATGCAAAGAGAGAAAGGTACTGGACCATACTTAGTCCCCACGCTATATGACATGGCTGGCTCTGCTCACTTCTTTAATAAGTCCCACAACGGTATCTCAGTCTATAGACATTTCTTCGAGGATGGGACATCATCCCCCGAAGTATTCGTCCAAAAGGTTAAGTTCAAGCACTGGGGTATGCAAGGGAGCGTCCCACTACAATATGACCTTGACTCTGGAAGGTTTTATCAACCAGGATACCTACAACAGGGTAGCGTAATAGGGAACAAGCCAACAGAGCAATTAGAAATTAATAACGAAGAAGCCCCATTCTAATGAAATACACTAGAATAGAAAAACTCCTTGTACACGTTAAGCCCTACGAAAAGGCAGCATTCGTGTCAGCACTTATCGAAACCCTCGGAATGGAACACAAGCTATCCGAGGAACTATTCGACTACATGAGCAAGTACCCATCCATAACCCGATGGAGAGAGAACCCACAAGAGTTCATGACCAAAGTATTCAACGCCTGCTGCCAAGAGTACGGAGTATCCCAAAAGGACGTAATGAAAGGAAAGCGTACATCTAACCACGTTGAATCCAAACGAGTCTGGATGTTTATTTGCGAAGGGGTAATGTCTAGCGACTTTGAACTCATAGCCTCATTCATCAAGATGGATAAGTCCTCCATCAAATACCATATAGCCAAAACAAGAAGCTTCATAGAAACCAACAAGAAGTACTTCGACAAGGTTAAGTCCATAGTAGAGGCATTAAACCAAGAAGGGTTATACGAGATACCAGAGTTCTTCATAAAGGAAATGAACTACATTAAAAACAAGAGGAGATAGCGAACCTACCCAGCAATTTAGGAGGGTTATTTTAGACCCTCTTTTTTTGTACCCATAAGTGCCGTAGAATCAACTTTTATCAGTCAAGGCATGCCAACATATCGTTCAGGGTATTTAAAGGGCTAAAATGGAAAAAGAGGAGAACATAGTGTGGAGGGGGTTTACTACACACATTAGCCTCTACCTGCTTGACCGAAACGTGTTTTTGCGAAAGGGGTGGGTGAAATACCATTCTAAAAAAGTGTGTATGATAAAAAATGTGTTGTTGTCATAAAGTACAACATTTATTTTTGGTTGCCGTCCACATACAACAAAGTATTAAGGTTGTAATATAAGACAACCTATAAAACTGGAAGCCATGAGTTGTAATATAATACAATATTAAAAAGTTGTCCCAAAAGTCAATTTATATTTTTGTCATTTAATACAACCACAATCAAGTTGTCATATAATACAATGATCCTAAGTTGTTCTAAAATACAAAAAGATTATTTTATCCACAGTTGTAATATAATACAACAAAGTGGTAAGCTCATTTGAAAATCAATCCTTATTTAGAATCAATATAAATTAGCAAAAAAGATGAAAATATTTGTAGAATTATTTTTTTATATGTGAATCTTTTGTATATTTGTGGTGTGGATAAACGTATCCAATGAGACAAAAGAAAATAATAGAGCAACAAAAAAAAGTTGAAATTTTAACAAAAAAATGTTGCAAATATTAAAAAGATTTTGTACATTTACAAAGTAAACAAAAAACAAAAAATAATATGGAGAATGACCTAAGGAGGAATAGTCAAGGTCTTGACGAAATGTTAAAGATAGGACGAACGAACAAAAGTAAGAAAATTGTAAGAATACAAGACTACAAAGAAAAAAGCTTTAACGCCGTATTGCGACAAATAAGCAATACTGAAAGGAGTGAGAAGCGTCGGGAAGATAGACGGCGCAAAAGATAGACCTACTTTCATAGCATTGTCAAACGTGACAATAGTATAAAACTGACATATTCGGCATGGAATATCTATGCCTCGGTGGAGACCACACTTAAACAAGTTAGAACGGAGTAAGCAAAAGTTGAGCATGGTGTATATTGTGCAAATGTCACGCAAGACATTGGTTGTGCTATGGTTACGCATGGCATGGTTTAGGTACTCGATACGCTCAAACAATAAACACTTAATAACATGAAAACTGTTAACTTAAATTTGTCACAAGGTGACGCATTTTTTAGATTCACTTTAGAAGTAGAATCTACAAACGCAAAGGTATTGTCTGTATTATTTACGGAGACATTACTGAAATTTCATCAGCGGTATAGTAAGTACTGCAAAGGCAAAACCAAAAGTTACAACTTGAAATTTGGTAAGCCGTTCACGTTACAGGCATACATCGAGGGGGTAAAAGGTGAGAATGGGACATTCTACCATGAGACATCAAACTTCTTCCTTAATGTGGAAAATTCCAGCGGAGGCATGGAGGTAACACATAGGCTTACTAAGGCGGATAATACAAAGGTCGGCATGGCTTACTTCATGGAGGATTGGATGAATGACATATTCGATGGGCGCAGAGCTTCCAGCATGGAGGAGGTATTGAAGCAGTACACCAACACCACTTGTGAGGAGTGTGCAGAGACTACAATCTCTGAGAAATTCTAAGGTAGTATAAAAATAAGTTTAATCATTGGGCGGCTTGCAATTTTGTAGGTCGCCATTTTAATTTTCAAACGTATGAACGTATTTAATAAAATCTTTTTAGTATTGTCAGTATTACTGGCATTTATGATGTTTGGTGTAACGGTTATCACGTTACTCAACGGCAACCTAATTTGCGCCTTGTTAGGTTTATTCTTTGCCATTATCATGTCATTAATAGTAAAGCATTGGGAGAAATAAACAATAAACATATAAAGCTATGGAAATTCAAGGATTAAAAGAAAGTATTGCGTTCTGTGAAGCGCAAGGATTAGGTAAATGTTTTCAAGCGTATGCGGATAATTGCGCAGGCGAGGACATTATGGAAGTAGGTTTTAACCCTAATTCGGGATATACTTACATAGCCCTAGAGAATGGGGTTAGTATCTGTTCAATGTTAGGCAGGGAAGTGGAGTATTTAGTAACAAACTTTGAAAATGGTGATGAGACTTTTTTCAAGTCATACGAACAAGCAATTTCTTAAAACAAACAACACATGAAGAAACCAATCATCGCATCACTCTCAGTATTATTGGGGGTGTTAATCGTGGCTATGCTAAGTTCATGCGCCACATCAAGGGGTTACAACTACTCAGCCCATGCAAAGAAAAGTAGTTCAGTCAAACACAAGGCACATAAGTGTAATGCAGGGCGTGACCTTGTAAATTATCGTTGCACTAATAAACATTAAGCAAACACAAACAACATATGAATAAAACAGTAGTTACTACGCTAATAACAAAGATTTTTTGTTATGGCACATTGCAAGAGCCACGTGTTCAATTAGATTTAATTAACAGAGTGGTTACAGGTGATTTAACTTACATCAATGGTTACGTTGTATTACGTGACTATGTAGATCCTTCAGATGGTATAGCTTACCCTCGTGTAGTACCAAAAGAGCATGGCTGTGTATATGGTCGAGTGCTGGAGTTTACAGACGCTGAGGTTAAAATACTTGATGAATACGAGACGGATATGTACACTCTCGAGGACATCACAACTATCAATGGTGAGGTGGTTAAAATATACATGCCTAACCCTAACTATAAATAACAAACAACATAAACAACATGAAAAGACAATTAAAACAATGGTTCGCCTTGTGCCAACCAAACTTGAATGAGTTCTGCAACATGGTTGTAGCTCTTCCCGAAAAGCTAGACGATAAGCTCACTCTTAACGAGTACAAAGCTATGGGGTTTAGCAACCATGTCCCTAAACCAAGATCTCAGTGGTACGTGTGGATGTCATGGGCTTTCTTAGATAGCAAGGATTTAATATCCCTAGCTACTCAAAAGCTTGGAGGGCTTGGAGGTGTCAGTGAATATCAAGAAGTCACAGATGATTACAACTACGCTAATTGGTTCACGTGTTCATTTACGTGGGATAGTACCAGCGAGGGGCATGAGTATTGGAGAGATATACATGTCAGGAATGAGCATAAGAGAACAATGGTTAGCCCTGCCTTCACTCTATATGAGAAAAAAGAAAAAGAGAAACATAAACCAATAACAAACTATATGGAATCTATTTCAGTAAAAATGAATATTCGAGGACATCGAATCATCAAGGACTTTCAAGGTAGGCTAGTCCTTTTCCACAACACTGTCAGCTATTGTAATGAGGAGGGGGATATTGTGCGAGTCCACAAGCGTAGGTTAGATGAATACTTCCCTGATTATGTACCTGTGCATGATGGTGATTGCGACTTTGCTCACCCCGACAACACAAGGACTTGTGATTACTCTGGCAAAATCTTCTTAGATACTGAGGATAATTGGAGTTGGGTAGACCACGAGAATTCTTGGTGTCACGAGACTGAAACAAGAAATTACAGCATCCGTTACTCTGACTATCTAAGTGAGTGGGTTAATACAGATAGCGGTGATGTAGTGTATGGCTACATTGACCGCAGGGGTAATCAAGATTATATGTGGGCTGATGATGCTGTACTCAACGATTGCGATGGCGAGTATTATTGTAATGAGGATGTCTGCGAATCTTATGGGTACTATTACGATAGCAATATATCTGAATGGCGTAACAATGATGATCGTGAGGATGATGAGAATGATGATAACTATTGTGTGCGTGATTATCACCACTTCAGTAGGGTGGCTATGTATGGGCGTGATGTCCCCAAGTTCACTGTTGGCTTCGAGGTAGAGAAGGAGGATAGGGATGCTAAGACTAGCAATGATGCTCAAGATATTTACGATGCTACTAAGTGGTGTCATGAGAGGGATGGTTCACTAGATAGTTGTTCAGGCTACGAGTTAGTGTCCCCTATCTTTGACCTGTACGATACTAAGACCTTAGTAGATAGTATCAACCACAAGATGATTAAGCCTCTGATTAATGCCGGTTACTCAGATAGTTGTGGGGGACATATCAATATATCCAGCACTGAGTACACCCCTGACCAATTAGGTAATGGGTTTATGGGCTTCATGCCTCTGCTGTATTCGATATACGAGAATCGTATCAATCGTGACTACTCTAAGGCTAAGAGTAAGCATGAGTACTTTGTTAACAAGGGTAAGTATAGTAGTATGTTCATCAAAGGTAATCTTGTAGAGCTGCGTATCTTCCCTGCCGTTAAGAATACAGAGAACCTTATGTGGCGTGTAGGTCTAGTGCGTATCATGTGTGAGAATCTATACAGGTCCGAGCTTGATGTTCTCAAGATGATACTCAATACTCGCTCAAGATTGTACAAGCATCTTGCCCTAGTGTTCGATGATGCTAAGATACTTGACAAGGCTAACAAATTTATCAAGCACTCTAACATCTACAATGGTACTAAGCTAGAGATGCCTAAGAAAAGTAAAAACAAAAACAAAACAAACAACTAAAAAATAAACATTATGTGTATTGCAATTATGAATCCGTCCAATGTGACGTTAAAGAAGAAGTTACTCAAGACTTGTTGGGATAACAATTATCATGGTGGTGGTCTGTTGTATATCAATACTGACACCAATCAATTAGAATCATTCAAGTCGCTCAAAGATTTCGATGCTTTGTATTCTCAGTATCAGTATGTACGCAAGAAGTATTCTAAGTCTAAGGTTGTATTACACTTCCGTATCAGTACGCATGGTACTATATCCGAGGACAATGTACATCCGTTCTTTGTCAATCAAGACTTAGCGTTTGTTCACAATGGTATCATTAGCCAAGCCCCTCACTCAGATAGATATTCAGATACTTATATGTTCAACAAGTCTATGCTTCAAGCGTTGCCAGATGACTTTGTTTACAATGACGGCATCATGGAGTTATTGTCTGAGTACATTGGGTATAGCAAGCTGTTGTTCCTTGACATCGACAACGAGCATCACATTGTCAACGAGGACTTAGGGGTATGGGATCATGGGTGTTGGTTTAGTAACACTGGCTACAAGGCTAGTAAGTATCTTGACTATGGTGGTACTAAGATACTCAAAACTACTACATCTAAGACTACATCTTATGCTAAGCCTTATATGTCGGCTGCCGCTACTAACTTTGGGGGGCGAGCCTTTGTAGATACGTGGGATACATATGCTGATGATTCGGATGTGAGTGAGATTAAGGATATGAAACGATGCACTTGTGAGTATTGCTTGACTGATAGCGACAATACTTACTCTGGTGTACAGCACTCTCAAAAGTGGGATGCTTACTTATGCGCTGATTGTGAGTGGGAGTTAGAGAATGAAGAGTATGAGGAGAACAGGGAGTTGCTTGCTCACAATAGTTCATTCATTGGTAACTCACCCTTTTGATTACTATCATCTTATGGTTGAGGATTTATTTTGGCAGTTGCATTATGCATATAAACCAAAGTGTTTTGTTTGTGATGAGATGGGGGACATGGAAAGCATGTCCTCTGTTTTCATTACCGAAGCGACTGAGGTGATAATGTGCAAACCATGCGTAAGTCAACACGCCCATTCAGTTGTATCTGATGGGGTTAGGATATTAACAATTAAACAATAAACAAATGATTACAAAAAATCAACAACAAATCATCGACTCATTGGTGAATGAGTTTGAGAGAACGAACCAACCAACAACGCCCATTAATCGTGGGTTAGTGGATTGGTCAAAGATTAATCAAGACAAAAACGAATGGGAAAGAACCAAGCGTGAAATTGAACTTAGTAATGACGCAATGCGTAAGTTTATTCAACAGACTATTGAAGATGTGGACGCAAAAATTCGTGAAAGCTTAGGGCATTTATTCATTATCAAGTCAAAAGCGTATGACAAAATTGAGCATGGATATAATTGGGAATTTAACCATCATAGCCGTATAGATAAAGCTTTCTCAATAAGTTTAGGAGTGAGGAAATATTCTACATATAGTAATTGCGGTAACTTTTCTGTTTACACTCTTAAAACTATAGAATTTTCTACTTACGCAGGCAATCCTAATAGTATGCTTAGAGTTGACACTATAGAGGAGTTATTCCAACATGAGCGAGTAATAAACACAATAATGAAATACGTATAACCATGTATCTAGTACACAAAAAGGACGGCTCACATACCACAGTTGTGAAACGAGAGACTCTGAAATCTGCAATAGAATCACTCAAAGCTTTTGCTGAAACTCATGAATTGTATCTGGAGATAGAAGGTAATGAGATAAAAGCTACTGATAGCACACGATTCCCTGAGACTATGGGATGGATAGAATTAGAACCATATAAACAAGTGGAGGTATAGCGTGTTGAAATTATTAAAGAAATTGTTATTAACTATATTATCCTTGCTTGAAAACTTCTTTGTATTTTGGGGCATTGTTTTATCTGCTTACTTGATATTCATATTCACAAACCCTGAGAAGTATGACGAGGATGTGCATGACTGTTACAGAAAAGCAAAAACAAGACGTCAAATGAAAATATGTAAATTGTATGAACAAAGTAAAAGTAATGGGGTGGGACAATAAATATAGTTCCTATTCAATAGAGATAGGGGAATGGGATTGCCGTTTCCCCTCTCAGTTTGAAAAGTTTAAGCAAAACTTTCATTCATCTAATGGTTTTTATGAGGTCAGCCTATTAGATGATTCAGGAGTAATCGACCTCTTTCATTCAGAAGATATTGATTTTTTATGAGAGTTATTAAACTAACAGAGGACGAGGTAGGCATATTGTTCCAGGCTATATTCAATGAGATTACAGAGATGGAGAGATCTATTGAGAACGCCAAGACAGATACATTTAGAGATTCTATGAAAGCTAGGCTAGCTGTTATGGAGACCATCTCCAAGAAAGTTATGCATGGTAGAAGATTAGATGTAATGGAAGCGGCTAAGACTATACTAGCAGATGATACTCCATACTAAATCCTGCGCCTTCCATTCATGTGCCAAGCCATGCTCATTAGAGTTAAAGTCTTGCGGTGGGTGTACTTGCCACAATATGAATTGGGAGAAGTCTATTTATGGTGACGATTCAATAATTAACAAGGTAATAACTATAGATTATGGGACAAAAGAACTTGCAAGTAAGGATGTCGGAAGACGATCCACGAGAAGGTAAAACACTTAATGACTGGTATCTCTACATCAAATTAGAGAGAGATAAGACATTGAAAGTGGATACATCAAAAAGAAATTATACAATCGATTGATTGTGAATGTGTTTGTTGTTTATGTTTGTTGTTTAGTTACTAATAGGGGAGCGAGTGGTAATGTTTTGGTTTTCAAGCCACTCGCCCTTATTAGGTTATTAAACAATGAGGGTAATCAAAGGAATACACTAGTAATACTACCGTAATACTAAACTAAAAACAAAGACTATGAATAATGAAAAGCAAATTGAAGCTATCAAAAGGGCTGTTGTTGATGAGGTGAATTGCTTCATCTTGGATGACAAAAAAATTACCTGGAAGGATGTAACTGCTAGGTCAAAGAAGGCTGCCTATGTAAAGGTCAGGGCAATGGTTTGTGTGTTGCTTAAAGACATCCTCAACATGAAGGTGGTGGATATAGGTAAGGAGATTAAGAGAGACCATAGCAACGTGACCTATATGATTAACACGGTTCACATCACGCTGTACAATTCTGAGAAGATATATCGTCAGGTATATGATAACGTGATAAGTAAGTACTTGGGTATGCAGGCTGGCACGGAGTTCATCACCTACGATGTTAGGAGCTACATTAAGCGAGTGATAGAGATGGAGAAGCAACTGAACGAGATGAAGACTGAGCTAATCAACCTATTGTCGGGGGAACATGACAAGGATCGGGAGCAGATTAAGGTCCAGAAGTATCGTCTGCTCAAGGAGTTAGCAAAATTGGAGATGGAATAGTATATTTGCACAATGGAATACATAGTAATAGGGATGGTCATTATGTTTGTCTTCGGGTTTATATTTATTAAAAACAACGATGATAACGATGATACGTTTGCAATCTAATAATTATATTTGCGTATGGCAACGTCTAAAAGAAACACACTAGCTGGCTCTAAGAAGGGTACGTCTAAGTCTGCACGCTACTTTCAAAACAATTCTGAGGCTCGTGAGAAGAAGAATGATTACAACAAGAAGTATCATTCCACAGATGAAAGAAAGAGTTACAGAGCAGGCTTAAACAAAGCCAACAAGGATGCTGGAACGTATGGCAATAAGGATGGTAAGGATAAGTCTCACACCAAGTCAGGTAAGCTAGTCTCCGAGTCTCAGTCAAGCAATCGTGCTAGGAATGGGAAGAACGGAAAGTCTTCTAAGAAATAATTGTTAATAATTTTATTGAAAAAAAATTGCAAGAGTAATGTCTTGTTAGTATCTTCGTGCCTAAATAAAGTAGTATGATAATCAAGTATTTAGTGAGCAACATTGACAAGTTTAATGTGACAGAGCTGTGTAACCAATGTGGTATCCAGCGAGGGAGGATGCAACGATGCCTAGTGCAGGGTGGTTGGAAGGATGAGGAAATCGAGAAAATAAACCAATATTTCAAAACAATAGCAAATGACATCACTAAAGTTTACAACGAGGGTTAGAGACTCTCACGCTAGGTCTATCAAGACTCACTTCTCAATGAAGCAGAACGATGTGGATAATGACCCATTTAATGCAATCGTACATTGGACGATGAGTATAGAGGTGAGAGAGTGGGGATTGAAAAGTATCCACACCTCCATTGATCAGGTTGTCGCAGAGATTGAGTACACAGTGTACGATCAGTCCGATGAACACGGAGACATCACAGAGAATGGTGTGTTGCTTATCGACTCACTCAAGGATGGTTGGAAGATTGAGGATAGACTGGAGATGAGAGAGGACTTCTGCGCCCCATCCTATGTAATGATAGACTTCCAGACAAAGACCATAGAGGTTGAATAAGGAGTTAATACTCAGGGCGCACAAGATAGTTGACTGGTTCGCAAGGAACGGAAAGGATGCGAGGTCAGCGGCTATGGTTTATATGCCTGAGAGCTATCGAAATATGCTAAAGGTCTTCCGTTCAGGTTGCTTCACGTTTAATGAGAGCGACTTGGATAGGTGGGACGAGGTAATTAAAATTCTAAAAACACAAGAACGATGCAAACAGAAATCACAGAGGTAAAAAAGAAAAGGGCTAAGAGAGTTGGCTCAGAGACAATCAAGAAGCGGATGAATAGATCCGAGAAGTTGTTGTATGTCTATGACTTAAAGAAGAGTGTGGTCGACTCGCTAAGAAGATGCGGATTGGATGTGAAGGATGGGTACTTACCATACGCTAAGCAGTTTGAACTGTTGTTTATGGTGATCGAACCAGACTTGAAATCTCGCAGGGCTAGGCTCAGGAGAATCATATCAGGCACTCCACGAATTGAAGATGCCTATTGGGTAGAGGTACTTGACCGGTACAGCAAGGAGATTCGTGACATCAGCACGCACTACTGCTCAGTTAATTTCAAGGCTAGTAAATTGAAGTAGTATGAGTGGAGGATTTTTTGAATACAAGCAATGGCAAATAGATGACATGGCTGATGATGTTGAGAGGTTGATTGAGAAGAACGGAAGGAAGAAGACTGATCAGGAACTGAAGGATGCGAGTTGGTATGATCCAGAATGGTACGAGAAGTATCCCGAGGACTTGTATCACCACAAGTATCCTGATGAGGTCATCGAGAAGTTCAAGGAGGGGTTGAATTATCTACGCATCGCAGCTATATATGCTCAGCGAATAGACTGGCTAGTATCTGGAGATGATGGGGAAGAATCATTCTTGAAGCGCCTAAAAAATGATTTACATAAATTAAAAAACAAACCAACATCCGATGAGGTATAAATCGTTTATACCAAGCGGTATTATACCTGATAAGGTAAAAACTAAATAACTATGAAAAAAGAAACAAAACTTTACATCATGTTTATATGCACATTGATTAGTACATTGCTAGTCCCGATCTTCACACAATGGTATGAGCAACAGACAGGAATATGGCCTGGTGGATTCTATTTTCTTCTTTGTATTGGTGGATTTATGGCATATTTTGCAGTATTTACAAATAACTTTAAAGATTTATAACTATGAGTAAAATGACAGCAGTTCAATGGTTAGTAGAACAAATCAATCCTTATGGAGTAAGTGTTCATCAAGATTTATTTGAACAAGCTCTACAAATGGAACGTGAGCAGATTCAAGATGCGTTTTATCACGGAGTTGATATTGATGCGTTTAATGTTAATAATAAATGGACAGAAGCAGAGAAATACTACGAACAAACACACGGAGGTCAAGATGAAAAGTAATCAAAGTAGTCAAATTAAACCACTTTAAAACAAACAATATGAGTAACGATGTGCAAACCAATTACAACGAAGTAGAGGGAATCAACTATTCTTTATTGAAAGAATACCACAAGTCCCCAAGACATTTCAAATGGGCTAAGGAGAACAGACGTCAGGCAACCGAATCACAAATGCTAGGCACGTTGGTTCACTCGATGGTGCTTGAGCCACACACGGTGGAGCAGGACTTTACTATCATCAATCCTCTTCTTCGCCCCGAGCCAACCAAAGACTTTCGCTCTATGGAGAACAAGGCTTGGAAGCAAACTCTTTTGGAGGAGGCTTCCCTACATGGCAGGCAGATTGTTGACGCTGAGATATACGAGCAGGCTAAGGCTATGGCTGATAGCGTTCTATCTAACCCTGTAATCAAGTCATTGCTTGAGAAAGCTGTGATTGAAAAAGGAATCCAATGGAAAGATCCCATGACTGGTCTTATGTGCAAGGGAAGACCCGATGCCTATGTTCCAGACAAGGATCTAATCATCGACTTAAAGACCACCATATCGGCTCATCCTAGCGACTTTCAGCGTAGTTTATGGAACTACCGATACCATGAGCAGGCAGCGTTCTATTCAATGGGGTTAAAAGCCATTCACGGCACTGATAAGTTTAATAGGTTCTTGTTCATAGCTGTGGAGAATAAGGCTCCTTATTGCAGCGCAAATTACTTCCTAAGTCCAGGTGCTTTAGATACAGGATGGGTAACTTGTCAGTCCTTGTTAGCGTTGCACAAAGAGTGCGTAACCAACAACGATTGGAGCAAGGGATATGAGGTTCGTGCAGATCATAAGTCTGGTATTATGGACCTTGACTTACCTCAGTATGCGTACATGAAACAAGAGAACGATGAGCTTACAGAAAAGTACTAATGTATTACACTAGTAAAAATTATGTATCAATTTAGTATCATCGGTAGGAAAATGAAAATGAAAATGAAAATAGAAATATATATACTATACTATATATTCAATGTTAATAAAATTTTTTCATTTAAATTTTAATCAATCAGTTTAATAACTATATTTGTAAAAATAAAAAACAATGATTTTATCAATCACAATCTTATCGGTGCTAGTGGGAGTACTAGGCATCGTAACCTTTCTCCATTTGAGAGTTATCGCAGAATTGAAGATGGAGGTATCAAATATTGATCACATCGCTGATTTGAGATATGAGGGTGTTCTTGAGAGAATACAGCTTATAGAAGAAGATGTAGAGGACTTGATGGAAGACGTAGCAAACCAAGGAATTTGATAAACACAATACACAATGAAAAAAACAAGAATCAAGCTGAGCGACAATGAGAAGGTTTCCATTGTTATCGGGGAAGACAATGAGCTTCTATTTATCGACATCATTGACAAGGATGATGTTAGAGAGTTAGACGCTGAGTATATGCAAGAGTTTGGGGAGATGAGAGTCCTACCATTCGTGATGTCAAAGGAGCAGTTCGATTTGGTTATACGGTTTGGAATGACTCCGCTGATGGAGGACATTATCCAGCAGATAACTGGAGTAGATGCTAAGGAGGTGATGAAGATGAGTGATGATGAGATTGTGGGAACGATTGATGCGATGGATAAATTGAAGTTTAACAATGATGAAACAATAAACTAATGAGTACACAAGTAGCAACAGTAAAGCAGGAAATGCAGAAGTTCGAGGCTCAAATGAAGGGCTATGAGGACACAATCTTAAAGTTAGTAGGTAACAAGTATGGAGTATCGGCAGATGAGTTCGCTATCAGCGTAATGACTGCTGTGAAGAAGTCTCCAAAGCTATTGCAATGTGATCGTGCGTCACTATTCGCAGCGGTGCTTGTATCTGCTGAATTAAAGCTTCGTTTCAACACTCCCGAAGGATTTGCCTATGTTATCCCATACGGAAAGGATGTTCAGTTCCAGATTGGTTACAAAGGATTGGTAGAGATTGCTTATCGTAACCCACGAGTTAAGTCTATCTACGCTGGAGTTGTTTACAATGATGAGGTTGAGGCAGGGAAGTTCAAGTACTCTCGTGGTTTGAATTTAGTCCTTGAGCATGACCCAATTATGAACCGAACTCCTGAGCAGGAGAAAGCTAAGAAAGTTCATTGTGCATACGCTGTAATCAAGTTGGAAGGGGCTGACCCAATCATCGAGGTGTTGGACGCTAATCAACTTAACAAGATTAAGTCATTGTCTAAGGCGGGTGGTTCCGGATCTTCTCCGTACAACAATGGTACTGACGTAGCTGACTGGATGTTCAAGAAGGCGGCTATCAAGCAGGCATTGAAGACTGTTCCTAAGCAAGGGGTTAGCGAGATTGCACGTGCAGTAGAGCTTGATGATAAATTGTCAACCGGTGGTAGAGCGAAAGTAAACGAGGAGAACGAGCTAATCATTGAGGATGTAGAGTTTACAGACCTTGAGGAAGCAAAAGATGATTTAATTTCGTAACAATTATTCACGTATATTTGTGACATGGACGAGATGGAAAAAAAGGAACCTGAGACTAAACTCTTGGGTTCCATTTCCCCTAAAAAGGGACACAGATTGTTTCAGTTGGATACTGAGACTGGAGAGGTGACAGAGGCTCACGTTGAAGGGAAACTTGTTGAGATGCCTGATGGAAGGAAGGAGATCAGGAAGCAGGTGTTCATCCGTGATAAGTTCCTGTACATATCTGCACTGAATAAGAAAAATGCCATCAAGCGATTTGCAAGGATGGCTCAAATGATTAATAACGAAAACACACAAAGCAATGAAACCATTGGGGAAGATGCTGAAGATTAAGCCCGACTTGATTGAAAACAGCAACACAATACACACACTAGGTAGCGCTAAGTTCTCTAACACAGGGATGATTATCGAGATTGGACCAGAGGTTAGCGAGTTTAAGCCTGGGCAACAGATCTTATTTAAGAAGTTAATCCCATCAGAGGAGGATGGAAACCGATTTGGTTATATCCACGAGGATGATGTGCTAGGATTGATGATGAATAATTAGTAAAACTTTTGGTATTAGTAAGATAAATTGTTTACTATATTTACTGAAATTTAATTAAGATGCCAAACAACGGATCAATATCTAGATATTCTGCTGTACCTGATGAATTTAAGGTCAATACAACTACTGAGTTTGATAACACTACAGATACTATTGTAGTAAATAAAGCTTTAAACGGTATTAAAGTTGAACAAAAGGCTGTTACTCTAAACCAACTAGCAGGAATGGTAGGTGGAGGAGAGGCTGGTCCTCAGGGTCCTATGGGTCCTCAAGGTCCTGCTGGTCCTACATCACCTGCTGGGTTAGTATGGAAAGGTGAGTATAGTTCATTAACTCCATATGAGTTTAATGATGTTGTTACTTGGGTAAATCCTGATACCAATGTTTTAGGTAGCTATTGGGTTATTGATGAGGCAGGAGTAGAAGGTGTTGATCCTACAAATGGAAGTGGAGTAATCAATGAAGGCTGGGCTTTCTTAGCGTCTCAAGGTCCTCAAGGTCTTCAAGGTCCTACTGGTCCTCAAGGTACTGTTGGTCCACAAGGTCCTGCTGGGACGGTTACTTTTCCTTATAAAGAAAATATAAGTAGAATTTCATTTAGTGGAGGTACTGTTAGTTTATCTGAAGGATTTAGCACTTTGACTGGAAGTATTAATGGATCTAGACTTAACGCAGGTCAATATAGATTTCAATTTACTAGCGGTCTTGATTTTAATGGAGATTTATCTAAAATATTTTTTGATTTTAGAATGAATAGTAATATTACAACTTACATATCTACCAGTGCAACATCTGGAATTAATAGTATTGATGTATACATATATGAGTATGTTGACGGACAAATTTACCCTATAGATCCTATTGATCAAGCAACATTATATTACAGAAAATATAACTAATAAAAATATAATACAATGAGTTCACATAAAAAAACCATGAAGGGTTCAAAGGTTAAATTCAGCCCTAATAGAATTGTTGCTAACCCATCAAAGGCTGCTAAGACTGGTGGTAAATCAGGCTGTGGCTGTAAATAAAAATGGCTAAGATTACTTCATCTAATAAAGTTGTCTTTGGGACTAGAAAGCCTGGTAAATATATCAAGCGTAAGTCTCCTAAGGATAAGAATGTTAAAAAATCAAGAGGTCAAGGATAATGGCTATTAAGAAAACAAAATCAAAGGTTAATCAGGCTGGTAACTATACTAAACCAAGCATGAGGAAATCTTTATTTGAGAAGATTAAAGCAGGCTCTAAAGGTGGAGATGCTGGAGAATGGTCAGCTAGAAAAGCACAAATGCTTGCTCGTGAATATAAAGCTAAGGGTGGAGGATATAAGTAATGGGATTAGCTAAATCACAAGAGAGTCTAAAGAATTGGACTAAGCAGGAGTGGATGACTTCAGGTACTCATTCTAATAAAAAGAAAGGGTCTTCCAAGGAAGTGCCATCTAAGGGTAAAAAAAGATATTTACCTAAATCTGCTTGGGATGCTTTATCATCTGGTGAAAAAGCTGCTACCAATAAAACTAAAGCTGAGGGTAATAAGAAAGGTAAGCAATTTGTTTCTCAACCTAAATCAATTAAGAGTAAAACTAAAAGTTACAGATAATGGCTGCTAAAAAAGATCCACGCTTAGAAAAAGCAGGAGTTCAAGGATTCAATAAACCTAAGAGAACTCCAGGACATCCTACTAAATCTCATGTTGTTGTCGCTAAAGAAGGTGATAGCGTTAAGACTATTCGATTTGGACAACAAGGCGTTAAGACTAATCAAACAGCAGGTCAAAGAGAAGCTTTTAAAAGCAGACACGGTAAGAATATATCTAAGGGTAAAATGTCTGCTGCTTATTGGGCTGATAAGGTTAAATGGAGTCCAAGTAAAACAAAGTCTCCTAGTAAGAAGTGGGTTAAAGGTTCTTAATGATTAAAGTAAAATTCTTTACACAAGACGATTATCACAGACACGAAGGGCTAGTTGATTTCAATATAGCCCAGTCTGGATATTTATTACATTGGGGTAACTACAACTCTGATACCGTTGCTTTCGTTAGAGACTATGAAGGTAAGGTTTATATGATAGCCCCTGAGTGGATTAAATACGAAGAAGATCCTATCGGGATACTTTACTCAAGGTTGTCTGACTTATTTGGTAGAGTGGCTCCTGTGGAGATGATTGAGGAGATGAAGGCTATTTTAAACAAATACCTATCTTAATGCCAAGAAAAGCAAAGGCAACATACAAAGGAGCTGTGAAGAGGAACTTCTCCAAGCGCAGTACATCAGGCAAGATTAAATCAAACAAGCAAACCGTAGATGGGATTAAGTTCGCCTCCCAACTTGAAGCCTTCACGTACAAGAAGCTTAAAGAGATGGGTTTAGAATTTGATTACGAGCCAAGAAGCTACGAGATATTTCCAGGGTTTACTTACGTTGGAGATACTTGGGAGCAGGTTGGTAAGAAGCCTGATCTCGAAAACAAGGGGATGAAAAGAGTCCTTCCTATAACATATACCCCTGACTTTGTGGCTAAGGATGAGAGTTGGGTAATCGAATGTAAAGGCTTCGCAAATGAAAGGTTCCCATACGTTTGGAAGATGTTCAAGCAGAAGCTAATGGATAACAATCGTGGTAAGATAACACCACCTCCAGTTTTATTTATCCCTAAGAATCAGAAGCAGGTCCTGTTCTGTATTGAAGAGATATTGAAATTAAATTGTTAATAATTTTCAGAAAATAAATTTACGATATAAGAGTTTCTTTTTATATCTTTGTCCCCGAACAATAAAAAACAAGTATGGTAAAAACAATTAGAGATTGGTTTGAACTCCTGCCTGATAATGGGTTGAGAGAGTTAGCCATCAAGAACACATCGGATCGTAATCTGAGATTGGGTGTAGGGGATTTAGCAACGGCTTTGGAGTTGGCTTTTGACTGGAGTGAATCATCAGTTCCTGACCGAGCATTTTGGGAGGATGTTCACGCTAAGGCTTGTGAAGGGTATTATGAGATTACATTCGGATCTCCTTCTAAGACTTTGGTAGCTGTGATGGATGACTTGAAATTAAGAGAGATGCGAGGTCTTGGTAAGTATAAGACAACTGTGGATAGGAAGGACCTTAATTTAAGAGACTGGTTACAGCACGCATACGAGGAGGTTCTTGACGAGGCAATGTATTTGAAACGAGCAATAACTTTGATAGATGAACAAAATTGATGAGGCATACAAAGAAATCATCATGGAGATGATGAAGATAGCTGGGCATGATATATCTTACGAGGATTTGTTGAAAGAGAAGGATGGATGGTGGGCAAGATACACAATGACTCAAGAGCAGAGAGATAAGTGGGTTGACTTTTCAGTTAACTTGCTAAGAACTAAGTTGAGGTGGAGCAAGAGAAAATCGGTTGATCAGATGAAATGGGTTGACCTAATGTGGGGATTGAAAGTTGTAGAAAAAGATTAGCCCTGTTGATCAAGGGATCGTAAAACACGGACTGCATACCGGATGAACCGTCAGGTTGCACACTGCTTCCGTTCTCATCGTATAGGAGATAGAGTTAGCCTTCTCGACGTCGTTCAAAAAGGCAACCTTTAAACTTTTAAAACCAATTCATATGAAGAAAACAATTACATTAGAACTCTTACATCAAGACTTAAGAGTTATCAAAAATGAATCTGCTGAACTAATAGAAGAGGACATTAAACATTTTATTCAAAGTAGTAAAGTTCCTGAAGAAGCTGTTAAGTTATCAAAGTTGACGGTAGGATTTAGACAGTGGCACACTGATGAAGGAGTAAAAAACCTTCTTGTGATTAATTATGGTGCGCCATTAGGACAAATCATAGGAGTTATAGTAGGAGCTGCTTATGATATCCTTGAGTACAAAGAGGTTAATTCAGTAGAAATGCATGCGTTGCTTGTTCAGCACATAGTAGAGAACCTTGAGCTATGAAAAAGTTTAAAGAAGCCTTACTGCTGTTTTGCATTCAGATTATTAGCTACTCTTTGTTGTGTATAAATTTTAGAGCAGTAGCTGCAACTGACTACCATGAAGCTGCTATCACAGACTTTATGTTAGCATCTCTATCATTCTTTGTCATTAGGAAAATTGCTCGTAGTGAAGATGCTATACACCAATGGTTGGGGT
>JACCEE010838439.1_pt1 | contig 22578 bp, 18 predicted proteins | sample 7449931 | NCBI WGS metagenome assembly JACCEE01 (sample SAMN15323457, study PRJNA562643) | freshwater metagenome | isolation source: river surface water | place: USA:Blue River Watershed | collected 2017-08-19 | reverse complement strand
GGCAACTGTAACTGTTGATGTTGTTCCTGAACCAACAGAATTCAAGATAACGTTTGCCGTGTCAGCACCTGTTGCAATATCCGCAAAATCAATGCTGACATTTGACTCATCGTTGACATTGATTGTGGTTGCAATTGTCAAACCAGAAACGCTCAAAGTTGAGTCAGCAATAGAAGATGCGTTAGACAGAACAGCAACGCCGCTCCAGTCAGTAGCGTCAAAAGCCTGTGTGTCGGCTTGCAACATACGAACATTGATGTTCTCAACGCCATCAATGGAAACCACTGCTGAAGCTGTGGCAGTAGTGTTCAGGATGTTCAAAGTGTCAGTACCTGCGCCGCCAATGATGTTGTCGCCGATAGTGAAAGTAGCCGTCGTAGCTTGCAAAGCAGTGATAGTGTCGTTACCAGAACCACCTTGGATTGTGTCCACACTAGTAGTGAGCGTAATGCCCTGCACAACTCAATTAGCTATAGCCTGAAATACGTTTAGTGATTAAATAACAATTACAGTCATTTCATCAGCGCAGGTCAAAAGGAATGTGGATTAATTAAAGCAAAAAGTTATAATTCGAAATCTTAAACATTTTTTCATTGTTTATTTTTGATAAGTTCTAGCAAAATAATTTACACGTGGAAATCGATTTAACTTTCGTAGACATAGAAGATCGAATGCACTTAACGTTCACTTCTGAATTGAAAGCAAATTCATGGTGGTTAAGTAGACGCCTACTTTTGCGCTTGCTAAATGTGTGGACCGAGAAATTGGAGCAAATTGCACTTCCAGATATCCCCGGTATCTTTGATCCCGCCCACAGAAACATGGCCGATGAGCACAACCTGGCACTCGAGTTTGATGGGCCACAACCCAAAAGCAGTCCAACTAGAAGCGGTCTTCAAGGGGAGTTGCTAACAGCCATTGACCTAACTGTAAGCAGCATTCAAACTCGTCTAACATTGCGAGGTGCCAACAAAGAAATGACCTTGTCACTCTCAAGACGTGAGACGCACGCCTTTATAGAAATGTTATTCTTAAAATCAAAAAGTGCAGGATGGTTAAAAACAGTCAAATATCCAATTTGGCTAGATAAATAAAACCATTTATACAAAAATAAGTTTTTTAATCCAAATAATGAAAGAATTAATATGAACTTCAGCGCTACAAATATTCAAGGAAATGAAAGTCCTTTTGTATTAATTGGAGGATTAAATGTATTGGAGGATTTAAACCTGGCCCTCAAAACATGCGAGGAATTTGTCAAAGTTACAAATGAATTGAAAATACCATACATCTTCAAAGCCTCTTTTGATAAGGCCAATCGTTCATCAATTTCATCCTACAGGGGACCAGGCCTTGATTCAGGGTTAAGAATTCTTGAAGAAGTAAAAAAAGCATTTCAAGTGCCCGTCATTACCGACGTGCATGAAATTTTTCAAGTTAAACCTGTAGCAGAAGTTGTTGATGTACTGCAATTACCGGCGTTTCTTGCTCGCCAAACAGACTTGGTAGTTGAATTAGCCAAAGCAGGCAAGCCCGTCAATATTAAAAAACCGCAATTTATCAGTCCTTCGCAAATGGTAAACATTGTGGATAAATTCAGATCCTCTGGAAACGACGATGTATGGGTTTGCGACCGCGGAACAATGTTTGGTTATGACAATCTGGTGGTTGATATGCTGGGCTTTGGTGTCATGAAAAAGGTCACAAAAAATCGCCCTATCATTTTTGATGCCACACATGCACTTCAGAATCGAGATCCTCTGGGTGCAGCCTCTGGTGGAAGACGAGAACAATTGGTAGACCTGGCACGTGCAGGTCTTGCAGTTGGCCTTGCAGGTCTCTTCATAGAGGCTCATCCAGACCCCATAAATGCAAAATGCGACGGACCAAGTGCACTTCCGCTCAACCTGTTAAGACCATTTTTGAGCCAAATGAAGGCATTGGATGATTTGATTAAAGGTTTTGAAGTGATTCAAATCACATGACCCAGCTCTTGACTTTGTTTTAGGGGGGCAATGTATGGTTTCAACATTAAAATCATGTCTATTAAGACCACGCCCTTTGTTCAAAGCAACCAACCAGTACCATGAAGCAAAACGAACTATTAAAACTAGCAGCTGAGGCTGATGAGGCGCTAAAAAACAATCAACTTGATAAAGCGCTAGAGGTTGCAGAGACTATTGCCAGGTACAACAGATCGGCTGGCCTGGCTTACAAGGGCGTTGTGTCACTCCGCAAAGAAGAATTTGATCTTGCCGAGGAACTGCTGCTCGAAAGCTTTCAACTTAATGCAAAGCAACACCTTGCGCTGGCAAACTTAATTCCTACGTACATCAAGAAAAGAGACTTTAAAAAGGCAGTCGCTTTTGGAGAACTTGCGTATGCAGCTATGCCCAAAAATCAAAGCGTATGCATTAACTTTGCTGCTGCTTTGCTTCAAGAGCAAAGTTATTCAAAAGCTTTAGAAATTTTAAAACCACACCTAGACCTTGAAAAGCCAAATGTATCTGTGCTGAGCGGATTGATTTCTTGTTACAGATCGCTTTTCATGAAGTCCGAAGCGGATGAAATGTTGTTAATTGCCGAAAAGCATTTTGGCGACAAGCATGAGATTATCAGATTGAAAGCAGACACGCTTGCAGAGCGTAGTCCTGTCGAGGCGCTCAAGTCATTCAAGGCCGCCTTAGAGAAAGACCCTAACAACATTGCTACCCGATGGAATATGTCCTTGGTGCAGCTTAGGTTGGGGGAGTTTAAAGAAGGTTGGGTCAACTACGACAACGGTCTGTTGCCAGAAGTTGGCAAAATTGGACGTCCTTTACCTAAACTATTTGAAGGGGCCAAATGCATCACCAACATGGATGACATAGACCCTGAAAAGTGGACTTACGCTGTTTGCGAGCAAGGGATTGGAGATCAGGTTTTATTCTTAGGTGTGCTGAGGCAATTCTTAAGGGACTATCCAAAAACAGTTTTAATTGCAGAAAAGCGTTTCCGCCCCATTCTCCAACGCTCATTTCCTGATCTGCCAGTTCACCCTTATGGCTCGGGGCCATTTTTGTCTGCCAATTCTGAGGCGGTCAACGGTTATGTGCCAATTGGATCATTTCAGAAGAAATACAGAAGCAGCAAAGAAGACTTTGTCAAGAATAGGCAAGTCTACCTAAGTCCTGACCAGGCTAAATTGGCCAAATTCAGAGAAATTTTGCTCAAGAAAACAGGTGCAAGCAGAATTATCGGGTTCTCTTGGAAGGGTGGTTATTGGGAGCGAGCTCAAAAAACCAAAACCTTGGACATTGAGCTTTGGGATCCTATCTTCAAAGACCAAAGCACTATTTTTGTATCGCTTCAATACGGTGAAGTCTCGAAGGAGAAAGAATATCTGGCCTCAAAGTACAAGAATATTCGTTGGATTGACGGCTTAGATTTCAAGAAGGATTTGGATGGCTGGTTTGCACTAATGTGCGCTTGCGATGAAATTATCTCTGTCAGTACAGCCCTTGTGCATTTTGCGGGTGCTGCAGGTCGAAGCGTTCATTTGTTGTTGTCTGACCGTGGAGCGCCATTCATTTGGGGCTTGGAGGGAGACAGAAGCATTGCCTATCCAGATATCAAAATTCATCGAAAACTTGTAACTCATTCAAACGAGGAGTTTTTTGAAGGTGTTGCACAAAAAGCTCTTGCTGAGGTAAGTTCATCATGAAACTCTACGACCTAATTAAAGATAAATTAAAAGATCCTCAAGGGGTCATATCCGACAATGAGATGTGCGTACTCAATCGTAGAGATTTTTTGTACAGCGAGACATCTACAAGCAGTGCTTTTCTCAAAATGTTTGGAGCCGAACGCGTCACATATGAAATGTATTCAATCATTGATTTTGTGCATGCCTCTGTATGTAAAATTCGTCCGCCAACCAAGGTTAGAGTATTCCAGCTTTCGCAATCCATGACCTTGCCCTCCTTGGCTGTCAGCGCACTGGTTGGCGATCAGGCGGTAGCCATTGAAGTCCATGCACCTAGAGGCATTCAAGGTGTAGATGCAAAAGATGAATTTGCTCAGATGCTTTTCAAACGTTTTGAATCGCATCTAAGTACAGATCTCAAAATGTCTGATATCGGCAATGGAGACGCAAACACCGTCGACATTCTGTTTTGCAATGCTTCAAATGAGGCAGAGGTCTCAAGTGGTCTCAAATCTTTTGAAAAAGTAAAGCGTGGCTTTATTTTGATTAAAGGGTATGGACGTAACAAGGCACCAAATTGTGGAGAGATCATTCTTTCTGCACGCTTGAACGTGCACTGCACATTGGCAGGTTTCGGATTTACTTCAGCAATTTAAGGTTAATTATGAGCAATCTCGCTTCAGAAAGCTACGCAGCGCAACTCAAGCAGTTGCACAACAAAAGTGAATCTTTTGGCGTTGGAAACGTTACCGCCAAACACTATCCTCTAATTAAAAACCTAATCCAAAAAAAGAATTTTGGAAGTGTTTTAGATTACGGTTGCGGCAAAGGCCATTTCATCGATTATGTTCGTACAAATTTGCCAGGCATGCGAGTTGAAGGGTTTGACGTAGCGTCTGACGAATACGCGGTAATGCCGAAAGACACTTTCGACATGGTCGTCTGCTTGGATGTTATGGAGCACGTTGAATTTGGCGCAATGTCGCATGTTCTGTCTGAAATTCGCGAACGTACCGGCAAGGTTTTCATTTGTTCTGTCGCAAATTACCCCGCTGGCAAAACGCTGCCTGACGGCCGCAATGCCCACGTAACCCAAATGCCTTTCGGTCATTGGTTTTCTTTATTCTCAGGATTTTTCCAGGTTCAGCAGTTCATCAGAACAGGCAACGGTGAAGGTTTGTTTATTTGTTCTAAACTAAAAGCTGGCTCAGATTGGCGCTAATTGATCACCTAAGAAGCTCTCACCATGATCAGAATTACCATCGGGTACGACGAAAGAGAAGCCGTTGCTTATCACACCTTTTGCCAAAGCATTTTGGAAAAATCAAGTCAACCGGTTTCATTGACCCCCTTAGCCTTAAATAGTTTTAGTAACTACAAGGAAACCCACAACGATGGCAGCAATGCTTTCATCTACTCTAGGTTTCTAACGCCTTCTTTGTTTGAATTTTCTGGATGGGCCATCTTTGCAGATGGCGACATGATTTGCCGTGACGATATTGCGAAATTGTGGGCTCAGCGCGATGAATCGAAAGCAGTACTTTGCGCCAAACACGACTACAAAACTAAAGCATCTGGCAAATACTTAGGCAATAAAAACCAAGACTACCCTCGCAAAAATTGGTCGAGTGTTGTGCTTTGGAACTGCGGTCACCCCGCGAACAAAATCATGACGCCAGAATTTGTCATGAAACAAACAGGTGCTTTTTTGCACAGGTTTCAATGGTTAGAGGATGGCTTGGTTGGAGAGTTTTCAAAAGAGTGGAATTGGCTTACCACTGAATACGAAGACAATTACAACGCAAAATTACTTCACTACACACTTGGCACGCCCTGTTTCAAAGATTACTGGGATTGCGATATGTCTGATGAATGGCATAGTACTTACGCTCGCACACAACAAGGCATTAAGGTTTAACTGTGACTGTTACATACACCGGAGATTTACTCAAATTAGGTCGCGATGTTCTGGCCGAAGAGTCCCAAGCAATTTTGGACAGTGCGGACAAACTGGATCAAGACTTTTTGAGAGCCGTCGACCTAATGCTTAAGTGCAAAGGGCGAATTGTTGTCTCTGGTGTTGGAAAAAGCGGCCATGTTGGTCGGAAAATTGCTGCTACTCTAGCTTCTACAGGTAGTCCTGCATTTTTTGTTCATGCCGGTGAGGCCGGGCACGGTGATCTCGGCATGATTACTGAGGGCGATGTACTGGTCGCTCTTTCAAACAGCGGTGAAACTGACGAGCTTGTTAATTTTGTGTCTTTTGCAAAAAGATTCCAAGTGCGTGTCATTGGTATGACTGGGAAGCCTACAAGTGCCATTGCTAAATTGAGTGATTTTCATATAGATACTGGCGTGAAAGCCGAAGCGTGCCCTTTAGGGGTTGCGCCTACATCTTCAACCACTGTCCAGCTGGCTCTAGGAGATGCCTTGGCCATGGCTGTGGTTGCAGCAAGGGGCTTTACAACTGAAGATTTTGCAAGAACACATCCAATGGGTGCATTAGGACGCAAATATTATTTGCGTGTTCGAGATGTTATGCAACCCATCTCAGAGATTCCGCACAGACAGGCAAACTCCCTGCTCAAAGAAGTAATTCCCGAAATGGCAATTGGCCGTATGGGGGCAATTTTGCTTCTTAGTGGTGAAGACAAATTAAGTGGCATTTTTACTGACAGTGATTTGCGCCGTCTGATTGTTCAAAGTGAGGGGCATTTCGATGAGAAATTATCTCTGCCAGTATCCAATTTCATGACGAGCAAACCACTCACCATAGATGCTCAAACTCTGGCAAGCGATGCACTGCGCATTTTCGAAGAGAAACGCATCAGTCGCATTGTTTGCCTCGAAAATCAGCGTGTTGTGGGCCTGCTTGGTTGGCACAATTTACTGCAACATAAAGTCACATAACTTTTCATATAGGAGAATGTGATAATATCTCCTATATGAAAAATTCAATTCAGATCAAACTTATCGTAGATGCTGACCAAGCATCTAAGCTGATTGACCTGCAAAAAACTTTTGCACTTGCGTGCGATGAAGCCGCCAAATTTGTAGCCAGCTCGCGAAGTTGGCACCGCGTCACACTTCACCATCTTGCTTACCGTACGCTGCGAGAAAAATTTCCACTTCTGGGTTCGCAAATGGTTTGCAATGCCATCCATACAGTAAGTCGCGCCTCCAAAGAAATCTTCCAAGACCCGGAGGGTAAATGGGCCCCATTGATAAAGAGTGGCAATCCTTTACCCGTACTGAAGTTTGCAGAAACTACGCCAGTATTTTTTGACAAACATACACTTACTCTTAAAAAGAATGCACTTTCAATTTTCACTCTTGATGGGCGAATGAAAATCGAAGTAAATCTGAGTCAAGAAATAGATCGCTTACTGCGAACTGAAAAATTAAAAGAGCTTTCTTTGACGTTGCAAAAAGAAAGCTTCTATCTTCGTTTTGTCTTCAGTCAAGATTCAGAAAGCTCATTGCAAATAAAGCCATCTGTGCAAGTAGTGTCAGAAGAGAAACAAAAGTCGTTTGCTATATGAAAAAATTATTTCAACATTCTGAATTACGTAATGCAATTTTAAAAAATGCATCCTACATACGTAATGCATTTATTTTTACATTAATCGCGAATCTGCTTTCATTGGCGCCCGTTGGCTACATGAAAGATGTTTACGGTCCTGTTCTGAATAGCCGTAGTGAAACGGTGCTACTTGTGGTGACACTACTTCTAATTAGCTTTTTAGTGGCATCAGGGTTTTTGGAATGGGTCAGATTTCGAATGATGCAAGCCGTAGCAGTTGGATTTAATGAGAGTTTGGGTCAACGAGTTTTTCAAGCGAGTTACAAAAGCTATCTTCATTCAAAATCGCCAACTGCACGCCTAGCTTTACAAGACCTAAAAACAATTAGATCATTTTTATCATCCCCGGGCATGTTGGCTATTTTGGACACGCCCATTAGCATTTTCTTCATTGCATTGGTTTATTTAATTCATCCAAGGATGGGCGTCGTAACAATTTCGGCCGTTGCGCTGTTGGTTTTGATCGCCTATTGGACCGAACTCACTGTGAGACCAAGTGTGAAAGAAGCGCAAAAAGCCAATGCCAAGGCGCAGCTCTATGTTGCTGATGGAGCAGGCAATGCGCAAACTATTCACGCTATGGGCATGATGAATGCAGTGCAAAATAAATGGGAACTTATTCAGCGAGAACACATTGAAAAAATGGCTGAAGCTACGCGCAGTCAAAGCTTAGGATCAACGCTTTCGAAATTCATCATGATTGGACAAGGATCGGTGGTGTTGGGCTTGGGATGCTGGCTCACCCTCATGGGTGAATTACCAGATGGCGGTGGCGCAATGATCATTGCATCAATCATTGGAGGAAGGGCTATACAACCCTTAGTAAAACTGATTGGAAGTTGGAAAACCATTGTCACTGCAGGTGATGCTTTTTCAAGATTGGATGAATTTTTAGCTGAAAATCCAGAACCAATTGTCACCATGAAATTGCCCGCACCACACGGTGTATTGCACGTTGACAATTTGAATGCACGAGCGCCAGGCTCTAAAGCCATTATCCTTTCAAACGTCACTTTTTCATTGAAGCAAGGCATGTGCTTGGCAGTCATGGGACCCTCAGGGTCTGGGAAATCTTCGCTTGCTAGATTACTGGTAGGTGTTTGGCCAAGTCTATCTGGTTCTATTCGCTTGGATGACGTAGATATATACAGTTGGTCAAAAGATGAGCTTGGCAGTTATCTAGGATATTTACCTCAAGACATTGAATTACTAGAGGGAACCATTGCCGACAATATTTGTAGATTTGGAGAGATACAACAAGAGAAGCTAAACAAGGCTATTGAGTTAGTTGGACTTTCAAGCTTCATTGATAGCCTGCCAGATAAATTCAATACACAAGTAGGAGAAGACGGAGCAGTATTCTCAGGGGGACAAAGACAAAGACTTGGATTGGCCAGAGCAATTTATGGTGATCCAAAATTTGTTGTACTTGATGAACCTAACGCTAATTTGGATATTCAAGGTACTCAAGCGCTCTACAAAATTTTGCAATATCTCAAAGAAATAAATACGACTGTTGTTGTTGTAACTCACAAAAAAGATATCTTGAAATACGCAGATCGAATGTTAGTGATGAAAGGCGGAAAACCAAAAATATTTGGACCGCGCGATTTGGTTTTGGAAAAATTAGCCGGAAAAGAAGTGAAATCAATAACCGCTAACCCAGCTTCAAAAATAACTACAAAATAATTGAAGCATGAACAAGATTAATTCATTTATGAACAACAACACGTTGCTCTCTAAATTGGCACGAACATACAAGCGAGAGTTACTCTTGGCACTTGTATTCTCTTCTGTTGCGAACATCATGATGCTGATCCCAACACTTTACATGTTACAAATTTATGATCGAATTATGGTGAGTAAAAGTGAAATTACACTCATCGTTGTAAGCGTCATTACTTTGGGACTAATGTTAAGCATGATCTTTGCAGAGTGGGCAAGGTCTAAAGTGCTAGTAGCTGCTGGGGTCAACCTAGAATTAGCATTAAGCCAAAGGCTCTTTCGTGTTTCATTTTTAAGTCGACTGAAGCAGTCACAAAAAACTGTACTCCAACCATTTAGCGACTTGGGTCAACTTAGGCAGACCCTCACAGGGCAAAGCATTTATGCATTACTTGATGCGCCATGGACCCCCTTCTATATTGTTGTCATGTTTTTACTGCATCCATGGCTAGGTATTTTGGCCTTGGTTTTTTGCGTCAACCTCTCTTTTGTTGCTTGGTTTTCAGCTCAACAAACGAAAGACAGTAAAGATCAATCACTGGAAGAAGAAACTGAACTGAATAGATTTGTTCACAGTAAGCTTCGCAATGCTGAAGTGATAGAAGCACACGGTATGGCAAAAAATCTTCAATTCAAATGGTGGCAGCGTCAAAATGAAGTGCTCAGAGTTGGAGCCGAAGCCGAGAATCTTGAATCAAAACTTACTTCTGCAGCCAAAGAAATCACAGTTTTAAAACAATCACTGGCATTGGGTGTTGGGGCCTTACTGGTTATGGAAGGAGAGCTTTCCGTCGGTGCAATGATCGCCGCAAATTTGTTAATGACCCGAGCCACTGCGCCTTTAGACATGATGGTCAACGGCTGGAGAGGTTTTAAACAAGCTTTCGAAGCTTCAGAGCGCATTGAATTATTACTTGAAGAATTTCCAGAGATTCAAACTACTGGATTAAGTCATGAGCTCCAAGGAAACTTGAAGCTAAAAGGCATTACAGCAAATGTTGATTCAAGAAAAACGTCCATTCTTAATGATGTTTCAATGGAAGTTGAAGCGGGGGAAGCAATAGCAGTTATCGGTGCATCTGGATCAGGTAAATCAACATTGGCCAAAGTTATTCTAGGAATTTGGCCTAGCTTTACGGGCCGTGTTTTATTTGATGGCATAGATATCGATAAGCTTGATCGAGAAGACTTTGGTCCACAGGTAGGCTACTTAGCGCAAGATGTTGAACTGTTCGACGGCACCATTGCTGAAAACATTGCAAGAATGTCTGAAGTTAATCATGAAAAAGTGATTCTTGCAGCCAAGCATGTGGGTATGCATGAGACTATTCTTCATCTGCCTGATGGCTATGACAACCAAATAACAGGCAAAGGTGGTACTTTGAGTTCTGGGCAAAAGCAAAGGATTGCACTTGCTCGGGCTATTTACGATACGCCTCAAGTTCTTGTGCTAGATGAACCCGACTCAAGTTTAGATGATGCAGGCGTTCACGCGTTGGAGTCTGTATTGAAGGAGCTTAAAGCTTCTGGCACAACGATCGTGTTAATTACGCATCGTGAATCCCTATTGAGTTTTGTCGATCGTACTCTTGAAATGGAAAACGGTCGAATTATTGGTCATCGAAGCTTATCAATCAATTAGTCAATCGCAGTGGCAAAGTCAACTTATATATGAGCAAGCACATGTCAACACAAAAATCAGGAAATTCGCTTTTACAAGAACAAACACTTGTAAGTGATGTTAATGACAAATCTCAGTTATCAACGGAAATTGCTAAGGTGAAAAAAATTGGGGTGTGGGTACTCGGCATTGGCTTGGGGGGCTTTTTATGCTTTGCAGCTTTGGTACCTTTAGATGAAGGTGTACCCACACAAGGCTTGGTATCCATTGATACCAAAAGAAAAGTCATTCAGCATCTTCAAGGCGGTGTCGTGAAGGAAGTACTGGTTACTGAAGGCCAAACCGTATCTCAAAATCAGCCCTTGATCAAACTATCAGACGAAATGGTTCGAGCCAGTTATGAAGCTATTCGGCAACAATACTTTAACCTCAAAATTATCGAAGCGCGACTTCTGGCTGAGCAGTCTGGCAACAGCACGATCCAATTTGATTTGGAACTTTCAAAGTTAGCACAGCAGGATAAACAATTAAGTCACCAACTAAAGTTGCAATCACAACTACTTCAAGCTAGACGGAATAGCCTTGACTCTGCATTGGGTGCGCTTCGTGAGTCATCTCTTGGCCAGCGTTCTATTGTTGAAACCAGTTCGCAAGTAGATATCAATCGAAATTCACAACTCAGCTCATTAGAAAAAGACTTAGTGGGAATACGCGACTTAGTTGCAGAGGGGTACGCTCCCGTCAGTAAAAAGCACGAACTAGAGCGTAGCGTTTCTGAAGTTAAAAGCTCCATAGCCGAAAATAGAGCCAATCAAATTCGTGCAAAGCAAGCAATTCTTGAAATTGAACAACGACAGATGTCTCTGCGGGCTGATTTCATGAAAGAGGTAGAGCAGAACCTATCTCAAATCCGTCCAGAGATTCAATCGCAAACTGAGAAGTTCAACGCAGCAAAGCAGGAGTTAGAGCGAACTGAAATTAAATCACCCGTTGCCGGACAAGTGGTAGGTCTTAGTGTACAAACTGTTGGATCAATTGTTCAAGCGGGACAACGCATGATGGAGATTGTTCCTTCAGAAGAGTTGTTGGTGTTAGAAACCAAAATTGCGCCACACCTAATTGATCGAATCAAATCGGGCGACAAAGTTGATGTTCGCTTTTCAGCTTTCTCTGATTCACCCCAACTGGTTGTTCCTGGCATTCTTAAAACGCTTTCGAGCGATGCATTGACTGACAACACGCAAAATGCTATGCCTTATTATTTGGCAAGAGTTCACGTAACTGAAGAAGGTTTAAGAATATTGGGCGCACGAAAAATGCAACCAGGCATGCCTGTGGAAATAGTGATAAAGACAGGAAGTCGAACGCTCTTGCAATATTTGGTCAGCCCGTTGCTCAAACGAATTGCCGCTTCAATGAAGGAGCAATGATGTTCTTTAATTCTTTGAAAAATTGTATTGGAGTCGGTCTCATCGCGTTGTCTCTAGTTGGTCAATCTGCCATTTCTCAGACGCTCAATATACTTGTTGAGCAGGCAAGAAAAAATGATTCTGGATGGCTTTTAGCTAATGCTAAATTTCGGGAAAGTCTTGAGTATCTTCCTCAAGCATATTCCCAGATGTTGCCAAACGTTTCATTTTCCAATACAGCCAATCAAGTAACGCAACAATTAACCACTGGCGCCACCCTCAGCCCTGAGCAAAGATACCCGTCAAGCTCAAAGAACTTGATTTTGAGGCAGCCCATTTTTCGTTCAAAACAATTTTTTAGCATTGATTCAGCCCGCGCGCAGACAGAGCAAGCGATACTTGTTTTACGTGAAGAAAACCAGCAGTTGATATTGCGTGTTGTGGATGCATACTTAAATCTTTTATTTGCAACTGATAGAAAGTTACTTCTTGATTCGCAAAAAAATCTTGTTGATTCAAGACTTAAAGTTGCGCTTGCAGGACTTCGCGCTGGGCAAGGCGTAAGAACGGATGTTGACGAAGCCAAGGCAGAGCTAAGTAAAATGTTGGCGGACGAAATACAGGTGGTTCAAGCAATTGAAGTAGCGAAAAAACAATTAGAAATAATTGTGGGCGCTCCATTTACCGCGTTTACCCCCTTGAATTTGCAGCAATTTAAACGGCATGGATTTACAGAAATTCTTCTAGTGGATTTAATGCAACAGGCTTCCAACAAAAGCCTGAAACTAAACGCTCAAAAATTAGACATCGAAATTGCAAAATCTTTACTAAGCCAAGCTGAAGCTGGTCATCATCCAACTTTAGATTTAACAGCGCAGGTTAATCAAACGACAGGTGAAAGTAGTTATTTTGCGACCACCAAAAACAACAGTCGTGTTGTGGGTCTTCAATTGAATATTCCACTCTATTCTGGTGGCTTAGTTAATTCACAGATTCGGCAATCAGTCGCGAGGTTAGAGCAATCACAGGAACAATTTGCATTGGCATCTAAGCAACTTCAAGTGCAAGTTCAAAAAGAAAGCAGTGCAGTAAAAGAGGGCGTAAAGCGTGTTGAAGCTTTTGAGTTGGCTGTAGAGTCTGCTAAACAGGCTGTTCTTTCCAATCAAAAAGGTGTGTTGGCAGGTACTCGAACAGAATTTGATGTACTCAAAAACTTGAACCAATTAACTCAAGTTCAACTTGACTTATCTAGATCTAGATACGAACTAATCAGTTCGTGGTTGCGACTAAAAAGCTATGTCGGCTCAGTAGATGATCAACTTCTGGATGAGTTGAGTTTAATCTTCTCAAAATGAATACCCAACAACCTCTTCAACTCTTAAGCATACATACCTGATTGCCGCTCTTGCTCCCCAGGAGTAAGCAATGTGCAGGTCGCCTAGTTCACCCTCAACAATGCTTGGGTATGCTAATTGCCCATTGCGCTGCCAATTTGCTTGGCCAGAGAATCCCTGTGAATAATCGATATCTCTAATCCATGGCCAACTCAAGCCGTCATCTTCACTAATTGCGACTGATAATGGCCATCTTGTCATTGGCCATTGAGCAGCACCCCACTCTTCGCTGTCTGACTGTTTTGGCAAGCCAAAGCGATTAAATACGATGGCCAGTAAGCCATTGCGAAGTCTTAAACACTGTATAGAACTATTGTTATTTGGTAAGTCTACTGAAATGGGGGACGTCCAATTTTCGCCGTCTAATGAACCTGTAGACCTATAGACTTTATCGGCTCTTCTACTTCTAAAAAATTGCAACAAGCTCAATCCATCTGCACTGGTTACGATGGAGCCATGGACTCTACCTTTGCTGTCAGGTATATCAACAAAGCCACTATTTTTTATTGCATTTGCATTCAATTGAATCACTTGGCTGTGGTCATCACCAAAGGCACCTCCGCTTACTAAACTTCTATAGATGGGCAACAAGTAGTTACCATTATTGAGTTGAATTGGTGGATTTCTACAAAATGCATTCTCAGACATAAGAAGTTTTGCCTTGGTCCAACGTGCATCCCATCTTTGAGTGCTTTGATGGTGCAGTTGAGCAGTCCATTGCATTGAAAATGGCACACCAGACTGCTGCCAGCTTTTATCAGATGGATCTCTTGCTGTTTGGGCTGTATGGATTAAGTGGAGTCTTCCATCGCCTCCTTTGAATAACAAAGGATTTTGTTCTGAACAGTTGCTATTTTGTGAAATTAACTTCGGCCTACCCCATGCAGTCTTACCCTTAGTGAGGCTCGCTCCGTAAATGGACATGCCTGAAGTTCCTTCTTGACCTCCAGCCATCCAAACGCATACAAGCGTTTTATCATCTGTCCAACACAATTGAGGGGCGTGATTTTGGCTACCAGCGGGCTCTAGCAAGGACCAAATACCTACTTGACCGGGTGCAGTTGCTAACTGTCCCCATTTGAGTTTATCCACTAGGTCATTAGAAGCTTTTGCGTGTACGACAAATGTCATTTTAGAAAAAATTAAAGTCTATGTGCTCTAAGGGTAATTCAAATTCGGCAGTTAGCTTAGCCAATAAATCTATTTTGTTAATTATTTTCGAAGTTGTATAACTAGGGATAGTGTTTTCCAGTTGACAGATTAGAACAATTGATAGTCATCACAAAATAAAGAATCAGTAAATCTTTTAATAACTTTGATCTGCTCCTTACCAGCCCGATCAACTCAAGCGTGAGTTGGTCGAGCGCATTGTTGACATTGCGCACGTTCACCGCAGGTTGGCTACAGACGCATTCAAATTGCATGCAAGGTCAACGATGTTTGGAGTAAGGACTTTGTGACTGATAGTCTGTCTAACGGCAGAAGAATCAAATGCCTTACTGTTGCAGACGACTTCAGCCACGAGTGCTTTGACATTGCGATGGACTTTGGAATCTCCGGCCAATATGTAGCTCGATTTTTAGATCCGGCTGCAATATTTAGGGGCGACCCAGTTGCAGTGCGCACAGATAACGGCCCAGAATTTACGAGCCGCGCCTTCTTGGCTTGGATCACTTTGCATGGAATTAGCAACATTTTGATTCAACCTGACAGCCCCATGCAAAACGGCTACATCGAGAACTTCAATGGAAAGTTTAAAGACGAATGATTGAATGAACAATGATTTCAAAGCTTGCTACAAGCCAGAGATTGCATTGCCGAATGGCGCAAGGACTACAACGAAGTCCGGCCTCACCGCAGTCTTGGGAGCATTCCTCCCTCACAGTTCGCCCAGTAGGAGAGGATTCAAATCTTTGCCACTGATTCCAACAACAATCAATTTTTAGATTAATCTTGCAAAACCGGACTACTTCTTAATCAATGTTACGTCTCAAGGGGGCATTTTACAGGGGATGTCTAACTTGAGTTGTGAGGGAGAAAAGAAAAAGCCCCGCAGGCTTGTAACCTGCGAGGCTGGGAGAAAGTCCCAAGACCGAGGCCTTGGGGTGGTGACTCGTTGATTAGACGAAGTCGAAGTTGGCAGCAACTAGTGCGCTTGGTGTAACACCTGACAACACAGCAAGTGTATACCCAGCAGTAACAGAGTTTGCAGAGGATAGTGCAGTAGTTGTGCTTGTCGCACCAGTTAAACCCACCAATACGGTAGTTAAGTAGGAGTCAGTGCCATCAGTCCAAACAACCAAAATATTGTTTGATTGAGCTGATGCCATAGCAGATCCAAACGACAGTTGCGAACTAACTTGGTTAATCATTGCTGCTGTATTTGCAGCAGCACTTGTCATAACAACAATGTTTGTTCCGGCAGCCATAGCACTGGAGGTTGAACCGAGAACCAGCAAAGAAGCAGCCTTGTCTGCAGATGCAACCCCACCGGAACCATTCTCAAGCCCCATTGCAGTTCCACCGATTGCAATCACATCACCACCGGAGGCTGCAGCGCCTGCGATGAAATTAATGATGTTATCAAAACCTTGAGTCCCTGTGGAGTAAGTAATCGTGTCGTTACCTGCAACAGCAGTTCCAGCAGCCAACAAGGTAATTACATCATTACCTAAACCAGATTTGATATTGTTAGTAGCGCCACCTAAGGTGACCTCTGCAGCGTTTGTAACAGCAGACAAATCAATGTTGAAAGTACCTGAAGTTTGATTGCGAGTGTTAATTGAACCAACTGAAGCAGCACTGATAGCACCGAAGTCAACAAAACCTGCACCTGACACTGAGATTGCACCAACACTACTTGCGCCGATTGTATCGAAATTAGCTGTTGCACCTGTGGCTACACCAATCTCAATCGCACCTACATCGCCACCGGCAGAAATAGCGGCAACAGTAACATCACCGTTACCAGCAAGATTCAATGTAATAGCGCCAATGTTGCTTGCAGCTGTTAGACCAGCAAAATCGACCTCTGCTGTTCCTGCTGAACCTTCATTTGTTGTGATCGTAATAGCACCGATAGATGAAGCATTGATAGCACCGAAAGTAGCAGAACCGCTACCAACAGCGGTAACAGTAACAGCACCAACAGCGCCTGCAGTAGTAGAAATAGCGCCGAATGTTGCAGAAGCACCGGTTCCAAGATCAATAGTAATGCTAGAAACATCGAGGTTATTTGCACCGCCGTCAGTAGCAGCAGTACTACCTGTCATTGCCAAAATGCCACTTGTCAATGCAAATGAACCTGTTGATCCAACTGTGATCGTTCCGATATTAATCTGTACACCTGCTGTTGCAGCAGTTGCAAGAATTGCTTCAATTCCTACAGAACCGTTTGCACCTACCGACAATGCGTCGATATTAATTACTTGTGCTGTTGATTGCGCTGTACCTGCTGTTCCATCCCCAACGATTATGTGTCCTACTGCAACATCACCACTTGCATCAGCATTGAGGTCGAGTGTCAATGTGTATGCACCAGTGAAAGTTACGTCAGTTGCGGATGAACCAACGTTAGAACCGTTACCAGCGTTCATTACGATCGTGCCAGTTGAGGCGGCGGTAACACCGTTGCCCAAACTGATTGCACCGATTGTGATGTCGGCACTTGCGCGGCCATCAAAAGTTAAATTTGTTGTAGCCAGAGCAGAAGCTGAAGTGCCGATTGTGTCAAAAGCAATGTCAGCACCTTCGCCGCTTGCAATTGCTGTCAGAGTGACCAAAGCCGCGCCATCAATGCCAGAGGTAAAAGCAATACCAGCTGAACCATTTGCATTGATAGACAAAGCTGTCACACCAGCAGCATTAAAGTCGGCGATTGTGAGGTCGGATTCGCCAGCCAATGTATTGACTGTTACTGATTTGACATCAGCGTCAAAAGTTGATGTTGCGATTGTGAATGAGCCTGCTGTACCAGTTGTTGCGTTAATGGTAACGGCTGCGACATCAGAAACAACCAAGCCATCAACACCACCAGCGCCACCAGCTGTACCGACATTGATTGTCATTGTTTGAGCGCCACTTACTGCGTCCAATGTAACTGTATCAAGACCAGCTGCTGTAACTGTTAAGTTAACCGTAGCAGCATCTGCAATGCTATTGATGGTTGCATCGGCACTTGCTGCGCCAGCCAATACATTAAAAGTTGTCACTGTAGAACCAGATGCATTGACTGCACCTGTGTCAGCAGCGGCAAAAGTAATAGAAGCTGTTTCTACGTTGGTCGTGTTCAGATTACGACCAAATGCGCCTTGCGTGTAAACAATGGTATCTGTACCATCGCCGCCATCAAAAGAGTCGCTATTTGAAATGGTTGTTCCTAAGCGTAGCGTATCATTACCAGCACCACCCTTAACAACAACTTCAGAAACGCCAGACAATGTGATGTCCAAATTACCTGCAGCGCCAGTTGCGTTGATAGAAGTCAGCAAATCATCTGAGCCAAGAAAACCGTTGCCTGTTCCACTGATGTTCAATGTGCGCAATTCAGCGCCACCTTCAATAGAAGCATGGTTTTTGCCATTCAAAGTCAGGTTTACCGTATCCAGCAAACCGCTGTCGTTACGATCAACGTCAATGGCAGCAATCGTTCCAGCAGACACTGCATCTGCGTAGCTCTTGTCTGCGGAAGCAGAACCAGCGCCTGTAAATGTTACGGTTGCAGCTTCTGTACCTGATGTCAAGCTTGCGTAGCCAACTTCAACTGTAGTTTCACCAATCAACGTTACGTTAGTAGCGATGCTCAAGCCAGAAACACGCAAAACCGTGTCTGCAAGTGAACTTGCATTTGTGAGCGTTGCAACACCTGACCAATCGGCCGCATTGAGTGTCACAGCTTCAGCTGCAGTACTCAGCAAACGAACATTCACGTTCTCAACACCTTGTACGGATACCAAGCCACCAGCAACACCAGCTGAAGCGCCAGATGCTACGATCAGGTTCAATGTATCTGTACCAGCGCCGCCAATAATGTTGTCGCCCAAAGTGTAAGTACCAGAAACACCCACCAAACCGGAAATAGTGTCATCACCTGCTCCGCCATTGGTTGCATCAACGTTGGTAGTGAGCGTACAATTCAATACGAAATAAATTGTTGAAAATATTGAAGTTTTTTTTAAGTGAATAATTTTCAACGTCAGCTCAACGACACAATTGGTCGTTTAACGACAACTACTTGATGTCGCCCCTTATCAGTTTTATAGATTTAACTAAAATTGATAAAGGGATGATAAAAACACACCTTACTGATATATATATTCAACAATTACGATGCTCGGACGATAGGCAGCATCAAGAATTTTTTGATTCTGAATTAACCGGTTTTTATGTCGATATCCAGGCAAGTGGAAAAAAAAGTTATCGCGTCCGCTACAGGTTAGAAAATAAATTGCACGTCATTACATTGGGTGATGCTGCAATATTGTCGGCGGAGGCCGCTAGAGAATTGGCAATTGAATTGCTAAGAGCCGCAAAGTATGGAAAAGACCCCAAAAAATCCTCAGTTCGTACAAATGGCATAACTATTGCGCAATTTTTTTGTGACAAATATTTACCATATGTGAAGAGCTACAAGCGCAGTTGGGACACTGATGAATCAATGATTCGAAATCATGTAGTCCCGAAACTTGGCGAAAAACTTATGGGAAGCTTGAGCCCACCAGATGTGGCTGTGTTTTTAGAATTGATGCGATCCCAAGGCTATGCGCCGGGAACATGCAACAGGGCGCTTGTATTGCTTAGATATGGATTTGAATTGGCAGCACGATGGAAGATTCTCGGGGTTGAAGCTAATCCATTGAAAGATATTAAGAATTTACGTGACGACAACAAAATCGAACGATTCTTGAGTGATGAGCAGGCAAAAAAATTGCTAACTGCAGTTCGCCAAAGTGAAAGCCCTATGCTCGAGTACATAGTTTTGTTTTTGATTTATACAGGTGCCAGAAAACAAGAGGTATTGGATGCGAAATGGAAAGACATTGACTGGGATACAAAGTCTTGGAGACTTCCAAAAACAAAATCAGGAAAAGTCAGGCACGTACCATTGAGTGGCAATGCTTTTGAAGTTTTGTGTAAATTAAAAAAATTGTTGCTTGAAGGGCGCTGGGGTGAAGAGTTAAAGCCCAAATGTTTTGATTCCGTCTCGGGTCAACACATTTTCATGAATATTAAAACGGGCAAGCCATACATATCGTTTTATTACAGTTGGAATGCCGCAAGAGTGAGGGCGGGTTTGCCAGACTTTCGTATTCACGACTTGCGACACAGTTTTGCCTCATTTTTGGTCAACGCTGGAAGAAGCCTGTATGAAGTGCAAGAACTTCTAGGGCATGCAGACATTAGAACAACAAGTAGGTACGCTCACTTAAATCGCGAGAGATTGATATCGGCTGTAGAGTCTGTTCCTTCACTTGGAATTTAAGTCCTAAGTTAAGAAAATTAACCCAATTAGGGGTTAATTGATTGAATTCGATCAAATATTGATCTTGTTGACTTGTAGTGTCTAAATTTGACTTTCTATTAACAGGGTTCGGTTATCAATTAGCGAATACATAAATTTGATTATTTCGAATTATGATCGCCCAAGCCTTACGTTATTGTTAATTTCTAACTGCTCAAGTTTTTCCGTGAAGTGCCGAATCAGTTTTGTCGGAACTACATTCAATCTTTAAGATTACATCCATGAGAGCCACATTTAAACTGCTCATTGCCTCCGTATTGGTCAGTTTTCTTTCTGGCTGTGCAAGTTTGTTGTCTGAAGACGTTCAAGAAATACGTGTCACCTTGCTCTGCAAACAGCGGCCAGTGGCGGTTAGTTGTACGGCCAGCAACGATCTTGGGCGTTGGCAGTTTTCTAGCCCAGGTACCGTTCTTGTACTCAGCGACAGCAGCTTGTTGAACATTACATGCAAGGGCAACTCTACCCCGCGCTTTACTGTTTCAGTTCCACCTGTGCCCAGTTGGACCATGGCGGGCAATTTGTTGGCAGGTGGTTTGGTAGGCGCAGCTGTAGATGCCTATACTGGTGTGGGCCTCAAATACCCAGAAAACATTGACATCAACAACCCTGCTTGTGAATAAGCTCATGCTTGCAAGTTGGTTCATACTGAACAAAGAAGCTAAACCATGATTTCAAACACCCTTGCTAACAGCGCAGTCCGTTACCGAATTTCGATAGCAACTTTGGCTGTGGTCTTTGTATCGCTCTTGTCCGGTTGTGGTGGCGGTGGTACAGTGGCCTGTTCTGCTGGGTTAGGATTTTTGGTTAGCTCAGCAGCTTGCAAGGTCAATTACGCGCCTGTAGCCAACGCCGGTCCATTGCAAAACGTCAATGTGGGTCACTTGGTCACTTTAAACGGTGCGCAAAGTAAAGACCGCAATAACAGTTCTTTAACTTACAAGTGGACCTTGCAAGTACCCGTTGGAAGCACCAATACCAAGCTTTCATCCGACACCATTGTCAACCCGCAATTTACACCAGATGTGCCTGGTGCCTATGTAGCCACCTTGGTGGTAAACGATGGCAAATTGGGAAGCGACCCTTCTACTGTAACTATCACAGCAGCTATTGCCAATTCGGCCCCCGTGGCTAATCCAGGCACAAACCAAAATGTGGTTGTGGGATCTTTGGTGCGACTAGACGGTACTGGCAGCAGTGATGCCAACGACGACATGCTCACTTTTAAGTGGATTTTATTGTCCAAGCCTGAAGGAAGTAACGCAGTACTTACAGCGGCTTGGTCTCCAGTGCCTAAGTTTACTGCCGATGTTATTGGAACTTATGTGGTGGGCCTCTCTGTCAATGACGGCAAAGTTGACAGTGTTCAGCAAGGCATGACTGTCACGGCTGCAGTGCAAAACTCTGTGCCAGTGGCCAATGCGGGTGCCAACCAAAATGTAGTGGTTAGCTCCACAGCCAATGTGGAGCTAGATGGCACAGCTAGCACCGATGCAAACAATGATTTTTTAACCTACAAATGGGTGCTAATTTCTAAACCAGACCTCAGCACCGCCACCTTGGTGGGCAGCACGGCGTCTAAAGCTTCTTTCAAGGCAGACAAAGAGGGCGCTTACGTGGCAACTTTACTGGTTAACGACGGCAAAGCCGACAGCGAAGTTGTAGCCACCACTGTAACGGCATCTCGTGTGAACTCTGCCCCTGTTGCTCGTGCAGGTTCAAACCAAACGATTGCTTGGAGCAACACACTCCCAACAGTCAGCTTAGATGGATCGTTAAGTACCGATGCTGATTTAAACACGCTGACTTACCGTTGGTCTATATTGTCTGCACCTGCTACCAGCTCTATCACAAGCCTTAACAACGCAACAACAGTTGCGCCAAGTTTTGAGCCTGACGTCGCAGGTGTTTATGTGGCCAGCCTAATTGTGAACGACGGAAAATTGGATTCTGAGGTTGTAGCCACCACCATTACTGTAGAAACGGCAAATACTGCACCAGTTGCCAATGCAGGTACTGCGCAAACAGTTACCGCGGGTGCCACAGCCACTTTGAGCGGTACTGGAAGTACAGATGCTAATGGGGATCGTCTGACTTACAAGTGGACCCTAACTTCAGTTCCAACTGCAAGTACTGCTGCATTACTTTCTTTGTCAACAACCTCTGCACCTACTTTGCGTACCGATGTGGTGGGTGTATATGTGCTGACCTTGGTCGTCAACGATGGTCGAGTTGACAGCAGTAACGTGGCTACAGTAGCAGTAACTGCTGTATCTCCATAGGAAAAGACAAATCTTGTTGCTTAAAAGGGGGCCTTAGGGCCCCTATTTTTTTAAACGAGATTGTGAAAATCAGAAGTGTAGGGTTAACTTCCACTCATCTTGATACAAGTCTGTTTGTTTGGAGTGAGTTGAATACACTTGATGAATTGATGCCATAGTGGCAACTAGACTCACAAAATACAGCGCACAAGTTTGAAATATGCAGACACCAACCTCTCCTTCCGAAATGACCTTGGCTTTTGAGCCACTTAAACCAGTCATTCTGAAAGCCATTGGCTTTAGCACCATCATCAGTTTGCTCGCTTTGACGCCTACCCTGTACATGCTCGAGGTGTATGACAGGGTGGTAAACAGTCGAAGTG
>JACCEE010152428.1_pt1 | contig 22582 bp, 24 predicted proteins | sample 7449931 | NCBI WGS metagenome assembly JACCEE01 (sample SAMN15323457, study PRJNA562643) | freshwater metagenome | isolation source: river surface water | place: USA:Blue River Watershed | collected 2017-08-19 | reverse complement strand
TGGGCACGCGCCGCGAGATCAAGAACCTGAACAGCTTCAAGTTCATGCAGCAAGCCATCGACTACGAAGTGCGCTGGCAGATCGAGCAGATTGAAGACGGCCACAAGATCCAGCAGGCCACCGTGCTGTTCAACCCCGACACGGGCGAGACCCGCGCCATGCGCACCAAGGAAGACTCGGCCGACTACCGCTACTTCCCCGACCCCGACCTGCCGCCGCTGGTGATCGACCGCGACTGGGTCGAGCGCGTCAAAGGCGAAATGACCGAGCTGCCGCGTGTGATGGCCGAGCGCTTCGTCAAGGACTACGCCCTGCCCGAATACGACGCCACCACGCTCACCCAGAGCAAGGCCATGGCCGCCTACTTTGAAGTCGCCGCCAAAGCCTGCGGCCAACCCAAACTGGCCAGCAACTGGATCATGGGTGAAGTCTCACGCCGCATGAACGCGGGCGAGATCGGCATCGAGCAAGCGCCTGTGAGCGCCGCGCAACTGGCCGCCCTGATCGGCCGCATCAGCGACAACACCATCAGCAACAACGCGGCGCGCCAGGTGTTCGATGTGCTGTGGACCGAAGGCGGCGAAGTGGATGCCATCATCGAGGCCAAAGGCCTCAAGCAGATGAACGACACCGGCGAGCTGGAAAAGATCATCGACGAGGTGCTGGCCGCCAACCCCAAGAACGTCGAAGAGTTCAAGGCCGGCAACGCCAAGGCGCTGAACGGCCTGGTCGGCCCGATCATGAAAGCCAGCAAGGGCAAGGCAAATCCGGCGCAGGTCAATGCACTACTGTTGAAAAAACTCGGCTAAGCCAAGGAATCCACATGTCCATCACCCTCTCCTCCGCCTCTCTGCCCGTCTTCACCAAATTCCTGGGCAATCTGCGCCACATCCTGGCCAAGGCGCAGGCCGATGTGGCGACGCGCGGTTATGACGAACAGGCGCTGGTGCAGTACCGCCTGGCCCCCGACATGCTGCCGTTCAAGACACAGATCTGCATCGCTTGCGATGCGCCCAAGCTGTGCGTGGCGCGCATCAGCGGCCTGGAAGCGCCCAAGTACGAGAACACCGAGAACACGCTGGCCGAGCTGATCGCCCGCATCGACAACACGGTGGCTTGGCTGCAGATGGTGCCGGCCAGCGCGCTGGACGGGCAGGAAGCCAAAGAGATCACCTTCCCCGTGGGCAAGACCGCCACGCGCACCCTGTCGGCCGAGGATTACCTCAAGACCTGGGCGCTGCCCAACATGTTCTTCCACATCACCACGGCCTACGCCATCCTGCGCCACAACGGTGTGGTGCTGGGCAAGGGTGATTATTTGATGGGCGCTGCGGCCTGAACTTGATGGCCGCTTTTCAGTGAATTTGAAGCAAAGCCTTGATCTTGGCACGGACTTCCTGTAGCACCTCTTCGGACGCTGCGCCTTTCTTTTTGGCCTTGCGCTCGCGCCAGTCGAGCGACTTGACCTGGTCGGACAATGCCGCGCCAGGCACACCATCGATGTGCGTCAGGACTTCAAAAGGGTAGCCCTTGATCTTGGTGGACAGTGGGCAGCAGACCATCAGGCCCTTCTTGCCGTTGTAGGCTGCCGGGCTGAGCACCAGTGCAGGTCGATGGCCTGCTTGTTCATGCCCGGCTTGAGGGTCAAATTCCAGCCACACGATGTCACCCGCTTCGGGCACATAGGCGCGTGTAGCCATCAGAGGGCTTCCTTGCCTACAGGTTGACCAAAATCGACTTCATCGTGCGCGTTGTCGTCGGTGATGCCTGCCAGCAGATCAGCCAGCTTGTATTCGGGCTGGGTGGCTGGTTCGATCACGATGCGGCCCTTGGACGCCGTAATGATGACGTGCTGCTCCAGAGCAAAAGCGGCCGACTTCATGACTGCACTGGGCAGACGCAGGGCAGGGCTGTTGCCCCATTTCCGAATGACGGCTTCCATGATGACCTCCTGATGTGTCTACATTGTAGATACATTGAATGGAGGCTACAAGGCCGGGTCTGAATTCTCAAAGCCAGTTCAGAGGGGTCCGTGGAATTCAAACCCCGTATTTGTCGCGGTAGGCCTGCACCTTGGGCAGGTGCTGGCCCATTTCGCCGCCGCCTTGCGCGGCCAGGTAGGCCAGCAGGTCCGACAGCTGGGCGATGCAGCACACGCCCATGCCCAGCGTGTTGCGCACGTATTGCACCGCGCTGTGGGGCACATCTTTGGTGGAACCATCGGCCTGCTTTTCGGTGGCCATTTCCTGGCGGTCCAGTGCAATCGCAATCGCATGGGGTGTGGCGCCAGCGGCCTTGATCAGTTCAATCGATTCGCGCGCGGCGGTGCCGGCGCTCATCACATCGTCCACGATCAGCACGCGGCCCTTGAGTGGGGCGCCCACCAGGGTGCCGCCTTCGCCGTGGTCCTTGGCTTCCTTGCGGTTGTAGGCAAAGGGCACGTTCTTGCCCAGGCGCGCCAGCTCGATCGACACCGCCGCGCCCAGCGGGATGCCCTTGTAGGCGGGGCCGAAGATCATGTCGAATTCGATGCCGCTGGCGATCAGGGCCTTTGCATAGAATTGCGCCAGCCGTCCGAGCTTGGCGCCGTCGTCAAACAGACCGGCGTTGAAAAAATAAGGGCTCATGCGCCCGGCCTTGGTCTTGAACTCGCCAAAGCGCAGCACGCCCGACTCGATGGCAAATTGCACAAATTCCTGCGCCAGGGCAGAAGCTTCGCCTGCGGCGTGATTCATGGGGACATCCTTGTTCAAACTCACCAGCCTCAACCTCAACGGCATCCGTTCGGCCACGACCAAAGGGGTCGAAACCTGGCTGGCGCAACATGCCCCGGATTGTATTTGCGTGCAGGAGGTCAAGGCCCAGGCGTCCGACATCGCCGGCAAGTTCGAAGCGCTCGCGGGGCTGAAAGGCCACTTCCAGTTTGCCGAGAAAAAGGGCTACTCGGGCGTGGGCGTCTACACCCGCCACGAGCCCAGTGATGTGGTGGTCGGCTTTGATGGGGGCGAGTTCGATGCCGAGGGCCGCTGTGTGGAGGCGCGTTTCGACACCCCCTCGCGCAAGCTGTCCATCATCAGCGTGTACTTTCCCAGCGGCTCGTCCGGCCCCGAGCGGCAGGAGGCCAAGTTCCGCTTTCTCGACAAGATGTACCCGCACCTGATGGCCCTCAAGGCCGAGCGCGACTTCATTGTCTGCAGCGACGTGAACATCGCCCACCAGGAGGCCGACCTCAAGAACTGGAAGGGCAACCTCAAGAACAGCGGTTTCCTGCCCGAAGAGCGCGCCTGGATGACCAAGCTCACCACCGAAGGTGGCGTGGTGGATGTGTACCGCCGCCTGCAACCCGACACCACCGACGCTTGCTACACCTGGTGGAGCAACCGCGGGCAGGCCTATGCCAAGAACGTGGGCTGGCGTCTGGACTACCACCTGGCCACGCCAGCCGTGGCCGACAAGGCGCGCAGCGAGGCGATTTACAAAGGTGAGAAGTTCAGCGACCACGCGCCCATCACCATCGAATACGACTTCTCGCTCTGAGCCTGAAGCGACAGCGGTTTGCCTTCGCCTGCGTAAGCTCTTGCGCACAACAGGAGCATGAATTGACACAAGCCGTCCGCCTCGATTCTGAAAAATGGCAACCCTACAAGCACCCGATGCCCAAGGAGTCGCCGCCCGAGCTGGTGATCCCCAACGTCATCCCGCAGGACGAGCGCATCTGGGTGCCGGTGGATGACAACGTGTGGTTTCGCCCGCTGTGCCTGAGCGCGTCCAGCGGCTACTGGGTGAACCTGCTCAAGGTGCGCAAGGCCGGTGTGCTATCGCGCCACCGCCACCCGCAGCCGGTGCATGGCTACGTGCTTAAGGGTAAGTGGCGCTACCTGGAGCACGACTGGGTGGCCACCGAGGGCGGCTACGTTTACGAAGCGCCCGGCGAAACACACACCCTGGTGGTGGACCCCGACACCGAAGAAATGATCACGCTGTTCCAGGTCAACGGCGCCATGATCTACGTGGACCCCGATGGCAACAACACCGGCTACGACGATGTCTTCACCCGCATCGCCAAATGCCGGGCGCATTACGCGGCCAATGGTCTGGGCGAGGGGTATGTGGACCAGTTCATCCGCTGAGGTCATTGGATAGGGGGTTGGGCGCGCCATAATTTGGGGCATGCTCAAGTACCTCACCATCCCCGTCACCGCATTCCAACAAAACTGCTCTCTCGTCTGGGACGATCAGACGATGCAAGCTGCCGTGATTGACCCGGGCGGTGATCTGGATGTGCTGCAGGATGCCGTGAAAAAGCTGGGACTCAAGCTGGAGCAGGTCTGGGTCACGCACGGGCATCTGGACCATTGCAGCGGTGCGGCCGATCTGGCCGAGCAGCTCGGTTTGCCGATCATCGGCCCGCACCGAGGCGACCAATTCTGGATCGACGGTCTGCCGATGGCGGCGATGAACTATGGTTTTCCGCCCGCTCGCCCGTTCACGCCTACACGCTGGCTCGAAGATGGCGACACCGTGACGCTGGGCAGCCATACGCTCAATGTGCGGCATTGCCCGGGCCACACACCAGGGCATGTGGTGTTTCATTCCCCCGAGATGCAGCGCGCCTTTGTGGGCGATGTGCTGTTCGCTGGCAGCATTGGTCGTACCGACTTTCCGCAGGGCAACCACGAGGACCTGATCCGCAGCATCCGCGAGCGCCTGTGGCCCATGGGCAATGACACGGTGTTCATTCCGGGGCACGGGCCCGAAAGCACTTTTGGGCGCGAGCGCCGCAGCAACCCTTACGTCCGCGACATGTGAGTCAGCCCTGCCGGCGCGCCTGGTCGTACAGACGCTGCACTTTGGGCAGGTTGGCTTCGAGCTCCTGGATGCGGTTGGCGCCGCTGGGGTGGGTGGACAGGAACCCCGGGCCGCCCGCGCCGTTGGCCGACAGCATCTTTTTCCAAAGCTCGACACTGGCCTCTGGCCGGTAGCCACCGCGCGCGGCAATCTCCAGCCCCACTAAATCGGCGTCGGTTTCATCGTCGCGGCTGTATTTGAGGGTGAGCAGCTGCGTGCCCAGGTCGGCTGCCATATTGCCCAGCTGGCCCAGACCCAGCAGCTGTGATGCCACCGACAGGCCGATGCTGGTGACCTGGCTCTTGGCCAGGCGTTCGCGGGCATGCTCACGCAGGGCGTGCGCCATCTCGTGGCCCATGATCATGGCGATCTGGTCGTCGTCGAGTTCCAGTTGCTCAATGATGCCGGTGTAGAAAGCGATCTTGCCGCCCGGCATGCACCAGGCGTTGAGTTGTTTGCTGGCGATGAGATTGACCTGCCATTTCCAGTCGCGCGCACGGGGGTTCCATTGCGCTGTAAAGGGAATGAGCTTTTTGGCAATGGTGTGCAGGCGCTGCAGCTGCGGGTGGCCTTCAGGCGCCAGGGCGCCCTTGGCTTTGGCGTCGGCCAGCACCTGGTTGTATTGCTGGCGGGCCGAGCCTTCCAGCGTTTCGGCAGGTACCAGCTTGCGCACCTCGGATGATCCGCCTACGTTCACCTGTGCCAGTGCGGGGGCTGCCACGGCGGTGCCCGTCGCCAGCAAAAAGGCGCGGCGCGGTTTCCAGCGTTGCGGGATGTCCGCAGACGCATCGACCGAAGATTTCAGTTCGCACAAGAGGCACATGGCCGCAAATCATAGCGATTCACACGCGCACGGCCATCGCCTGTAGCCAGCCGGGATAATCGGGCGCATGAAAGACCTTTCTGCGCCCCCGCCCCGCAGTTGGACGCAGGCTCTGCGCCTGTATGCCCAGCCCGACAGTCTGCGCATGTTGGCTCTGGGGTTTTCGGCGGGCTTGCCGCTGTTGCTGGTGCTGGGCACCCTGAGTTTTCGTTTGCGTGAGGCCGGCATTGACCGCAGCACCATCGGCTACCTGAGCTGGGTGGGTCTGGCGTATGGCTTCAAATGGGTCTGGGCACCGCTGGTGGACCGCATGCCCCTGCCTTGGCTGACGACTCGACTGGGGCGCCGCCGCAGCTGGCTGCTGCTGGCGCAGGTCGTCATTGCACTGGGTCTGGTGGGCATGGCGCTCAACGACCCTGCGCAAATGCTGGCGCCTTTGGTGTGGTGTGCATTGGCTGTGGCCTTTGGCTCGGCCACGCAGGACATTGCGCTGGACGCCTACCGCATCGAGTCTGCAGATGCGGACGCGCAAGCCACGCTGGCTGCCAGCTACCAGACTGGCTACCGCCTGGCCATGATCTGGGCTGGCGCGGGCGTGCTATGGATCGCGGCGCGGGCACAAGGCACGGATGCCACGGGCTACGCCCATTCGGCCTGGCAAACGGCGTACCTGCTCATGGCACTCAGTTTGCTGCCGTGCATGTTGGTCGTTTTGCTGTCGCCCGAACCTGCTGTGCGCCCCATGTCTGCGGCGCGCAGCGTGGGCGAATGGCTGCAGGGCGCGCTGCTCGACCCTTTCGCCGACTTCTGGCGCCGCTACCGCTGGCAGGCGCTGCTGATGCTGGCGCTGATCGCGGTCTACCGCATCAGCGACGTGGTGATGGGCATCATGGCCAACCCCTTTTATGTGGACATGGGCTACACCAAGGACGAGGTGGCCGCTGTGACCAAGATTTACGGCGTGGCCATGACGCTGGTGGGCGCTTTTGTGGGCGGCTTGCTGTCCTCTCGCCTGGGGGTGATGCGGGTGCTGATGCTGGGGGCGGTGCTGAGTGCGGCGAGCAACCTGCTGTTCGCCTGGTTGCACGGCGTTGGGCACGATGTGACGGCGCTGATCGCCGTGGTGTCTGCCGACAACCTGGCCAGTGGCATCGCGTCTGCCGCCTTCATCGCCTATCTGTCTTCGCTCACCAACATCCAATATTCGGCCACGCAGTACGCGCTGCTCAGCTCCATGATGCTGCTGCTGCCCAAGTTCATTGCCGGATTCTCGGGCGACTTTGTGAATGCCCACGGCTATGTGGCTTTCTTTGAAGCTACGGCCTGGTTGGGCGCACCGGTGCTGCTGCTGGTGTGGCTGGCGTCGCGGGTCAAGTGAGCGGTTTACCCAACTTTACCGATCCGAAATCGCTACAGAGCACAAGCCAAGGATGATTGCCACATGACAAGCTTGTTGATGATCGAAGACGACGAACGCCTGGCGGGCATGGTGTCGGATTACCTGGGGGCCAATGGCTACCAGGTGAGCCTCGCGCCCGATGCCGCCACGGGCTTGCAGAGTCTGCAGCAGTCGCTGCCCGAGCTGGTCATCCTGGACCTGATGTTGCCCGACATGGATGGCTTGCAGGTGTGTCAGCGCATCCGGGGGCTGCCAGGCCACGCCGGTCAAGTGCCGGTGCTCATGCTCACGGCCAAAGGCGATCCGATGGATCGCATCATTGGTTTGGAGATGGGTGCCGATGATTACTTGCCCAAACCTTTTGAGCCGCGAGAGTTGTTGGCGCGTATCCGGGCGGTACTACGGCGCAAGCAGGGGGGGGCGTCCCCGGTGGCCACCCCGTCCATCCAGTTCGGCTCACTTGACATCGACCGTGACGCCCGGCAGGTGACGGTGCGCGGGCAACCCTGTGAATTGACGTCTTACCAGTTTGACCTGCTGGTGGCGTTGGCCGAGCGTGCGGGTCGGGTGCTCACACGCGACCAGATCATGGAGGCGGTGCGCGGCCGTGAACTCGAAGCCTTTGACCGCTCGATCGACGTGCACATGGGGCGCATCCGCGCCGCCATCGAAGATGACGTCAAGAACCCCAAACGCATCCTTACGGTGCGGGGTGTCGGTTATGTGTTTGCACGCCAACAGGACTGAAGCATGAATCTGGAGGTCAAACACCTGTACTTGCGCATCTGGCTGGCCGTGGTGCTGGGGGTGACGGTACTCATGATCGTGGTGGGCTGGGCCTGGCAACGCTCGGTGGAACACAACGTGAACAATCCGCCACAACGCGAATGGATTGTGCGCAATGCGCAAGGTGAAGTGCTGGCCAGCACCACGGCCCGTCCAGTGCCGGGGCAGCCGCTGGAGCTGCAGATGCAAATGCCCGCAGGCCAGCCGCCCATGCAGCTGTTTTTAGAGCGGCGCATGGAGCGTCCCGGTGGCGGTTCCATGCACCTGGGTGGACGCCCCCCACACCCGCGCGACCTGTCGCCCTGGTGGGCGCGTCCACCTTATGGCTTTATCTGGATGCTGGCCCTGATGGGCCTTGCCGCCGCACTGGCCTTGTACCCTGTGGTGCGCCGCTTGACCAAACGGCTGGAAGGCCTGCAGCAAGGCGTGCAACGCTGGGGTGAGGGCGATCTGTCGGTGCGTATGCCGGAGTCGGGCGACGACGAAGTGGCCGACCTGTCACGCCGCTTCAACGCCGCCGCAGAACGCATCCAGAACCTGATGGCCGCACAAAAATCCCTGCTGGCCAATGCCTCGCACGAACTGCGCTCGCCGTTGGCACGCATCCGCATGGGGCTAGAGCTGATGGACACACCTGGTGCCAACGACACTGTGCGTGAACGCACGCGCAACGAAATCCTGCGCAACATGGTGGAGCTGGACCAATTGATCGACGAAATTTTGCTGGCCAGCCGCCTGGACGCCCGCGAGGCTGATATGGGCACTGTGGAAAGTGTGGACCTGGTGGGCCTGTGCGCCGAAGAATGCGCCCGCGTTGGTGTTACGCTGGACGTGCCCGGAGGGATGGCCAGCCTGGAAGTGCAGGGCGTAGCCAAACTGCTGCGCCGCATGGTGCGCAACCTGCTGGAAAACGCCGTGCGCTATGGCGCGGCTGCTGGGCAGGAGGGTGGTGTGGTTTTGAGCCTTTTGTTCGAGAACGGATCATCCATTCTGCGCGTGTGCGACCGAGGCCCGGGCGTGCCGCTGGTCTATAGGGATCGGATTTTTGAGCCCTTCTTCAGACTACCCGGCGCCAGTGAACGTGCAGGTGGCGTGGGGCTTGGTCTGGCCCTGGTCAAGTCCATTGCCGAGCGTCATGGCTGGCGTGTAAGTTGTGAAGACCGTGCGGGGGGCGGGGCTTGTTTTGTGGTGAGAGTTTGAGACAGGCCCAGCACTCCAATAGAGAGTCCTGTCATCAAAGAAAGTCCAGCTGTGAAGTAATTGTGGGCAAAATTCACATTGCTCAGGTTGCCCACTGCATACACCAGCAACATGCCTCCCAGCGCCATGGCGGCTGAGCTTGAACCGTTTCGCCGTAGTTGCAGTGTGGTGCATAACAGGCCCAGTAAGAACGCGAGTTGGCTGATCAGCCCAGGCAAGCCATGATCAATCAGTTGGTGCAGGTATTCGTTGTGCACATGTCCCAGCCGATGAATTTCGTCCGATCCGGCTTCTTCGGCCCATGTATTGAGCAGTTGTTTGCGACCGTCGTGTCCATATCCGAGCCAAGGAGATTGGGCAATCGCTTGGGCACTGCGGCGCCACATGTACAAGCGTGCGCCCACCGAACTGTTGGATCCTTCGGTTGGATCGCCCAGAGAAATTCGCACTTCTGATACCGCCGCCCGCAAAGACATCAAGGGCCGTTCAAACAAAGGGGTGTATGAGAGTGTGAGCACAAGCAGGGCCATTGAGCCTATCGTGATCGATGTGTGGCTGGGCTTAAGCCATGGTTGCGGTGATTTTTTGAATGTATTCCAGCCTTGTACAGCCATGATGCCCAGCCACCAAAGGGCCACCACAAAAAACCCTCGGCTTTGGCTTGCCAGTACAGCCAGCACGGCCGACCCACTGCCCGCTAGCCACCAGCGGCGCTGCGACCAGGAAAAGCCTTTGTCCAAGCCAACAGCCAATAGCCAGCAACTGAACAAGGCCATGACCCCAGCCCAAGGGATAGGGTGGCTCGCCACGTGCCCTCGCCCCTGCCAAGCGACCCAGAGCAAGCCCAGCAGCGATGTCAGGCTCAAGGCGTGCGAGACCCAGGTGAGCAATGTTTGCCGTTGTATTGGTTTGTCACGCCAGTAACCATGGGCCCCGTAGGCTGCAATCGCGCCTAACAGGATGCGAATTTCTCCATGTCGTTCAGCCCAGGGGTCATGCCAGTAGACTGTGAGCAGTGCTTTGGCCGAAAAGCCTGTCACTGCAGCCAGCACCCATATGCCCAATGATGATGGATAGGGCGGACTCTTGTTTGGGGTGATAGATGGGAGTAGTTGCCAAAGTCCGGCAAAAGCAAACAAAAACCATGCGACGCCCAGCGCACTGGAGGACAGGCTTGCGAGGATCAGAAGGCTCGCTAACCACCAGCCAGGCCAAGACATTTGATGGATCAGTCGCATGCTAGGAAGAGACCGGAGGGACATCCGATCATTATCAATGAACGAACGATTGCATGCGCCCCCACTCAGCGTTGAACAGTGGTGGTCAATTGTTTGGCGTCATATTTCAATGCCACGTAACGAAAGAAACATTCAAGTGCAACAAACAAGCAGTAAAGGAAGCCAGGACCACCATCCAAAAAAGCCCGTTGAAAAAAGTAGTTGCGCAAAAAGCTGGCCATCGCAGAGGCGAAGCCACGCATGATTCCACCTTGTTTCCCCTTGGCATGCCGTTTGGCTGCGCCCAGCAGGGCATATTGCGTTAATTTTTCAAGGCTGGCGCGGATGCTCTGACGTGAGTGGTGCAAAAGGCGATGTTCCAGCGTCTTGCGTTGTGGATCTGCTTGCGTGAGGATGGCTTGTTCATGCACGACCCCTTCATAGTGGTCTATCGATGTGCGTGGGAAAAGCCTCTCCATGCTGGCGCCGGACTTAAAGTGATGCAGCGCATGCCCATAAGCCACGACGGTCCATCGCACTGACCAAATGGATCGGTCCTTATGGGCGACGATGGACTCTATTTCCTGACGCAACTCGGGGGTGATGACTTCGTCTGCATCCAGGAAAAAAATGTACTCGCCTGTGGCCAGCGAAAGCAGGCGGTTGCGCTGCACAGCAAATCCTTGCCAGTCTTCGCTGATGTGGACTATGGCACCAAGTGCTTGCGCCAACGCAACGGTGTTGTCCGTACTGCCACTGTCAAGCACGATCACTTCATCGGCAAAGCGTGCGCTGCGGACACAGGCCTCGATCAAGCGTGCCTCGTTCTTTGTCAGAATGCCAATGCTCAGGCGCGGACGGACTAAAGGGTTGGAAGACTTCATGGCGTGCGATGTGGCATCGGGGACTCGGTTTTGAGGATGCCGTCCGGTGTCCAGCACTTGCCTGAGCGGCGCACTGACTTCATGTAGCGTTTGTTGCCAGCGGCCACAGCCGGATCGGCGTAGCCGCGCTTGTGCTCTATGTGCAATACAGGTGCTGTGTAGCGGATGTGCCGGCCACGCACGCCAGCGTTGTTCATGCGGACACCCATTTCCACATCTTCAGAGCCATAAAGCATGGTTTCGTCAAAACCATTCACCCGCAAAATATCCTGCCGCCATCCGGCGCTGTTGCAACCGTTCCAGACGATTTTGACTGGGGAAATTCTCTCCAGGAAATTTGACAGCCAGAGTGGCAGTGTCGCAACTTTCAGTCGCGTGCCCAGTCTGTCTATGCAGTCGTGTGCGCGCAACCAAGCCAATGAAAAGACAGTGCCGCTGCTGACCAGTTCGTCGGTAAGGATTGAATTGACGGACCAAGGCATTCGAATCAAGCTGCCGCTGACGAAGCGGCCGGGTTGGCGCAATGCCATATGGCGCTGGAGGTAGCCCGGGCAGGGAATGCAGTCGCCGTCAAGAAATACCAAGTAAGGTGCTGTTGAAGATGCGATGGCTTTATTCAGGATCTGGTTTTTGGCAAACCCATTGTCTGGGTGCCAGACGTGCCGCAAGCGACCTGCACCAAAGCGCTTACGCCAATATTCAACCACCTCATGGGTTTCTTCACCTGAACCATCGTCTGCAACGCACAGATCAAAAGCCTGCATGCTTTGCTCATACAAGCCAAGCAGCGTGTAATGCAACGCGACAGGGTTGTTGTAGGTTGTGACGATGACCTCAACGTCACTCATATTTCTCAGTGGCCGCCACCAAAATGCTCACCCGCCTTGAGCTTGTACACCGTCCCGCAATACGGGCACTTGGCTTCGCCAGTTTTGCCCACGTCCAAGTAGACCTTGGGATGGGTGTTCCAGAGTTGCATCTCGGCTTGGGGGCTGGGACAGAACACGCCGCCTTGGGCGTTCAGGTCTTTGGCCAGCAGTTCAACGGTTGCGTTGCTCATGTTTTGTTCCTCAGACTTTGGTCAGCCAGTGGGCGTATTGGGGGTTGCGGCCGTTGACGATGTCAAAGAACGCGGCTTGGATTTTTTCGGTGATCGGGCCGCGGCTGCCGATGCCGATCTGTACGCGGTCGAGTTCACGGATCGGGGTGACTTCGGCGGCGGTGCCGGTGAAGAACGCTTCGTCAGAGATGTACACCTCGTCGCGGGTGATGCGCTTTTGCACGATCTCCAGGCCCAGGTCTTTGGCGATGTGGAAGATGGTGTTGCGGGTGATGCCGTTGAGCGCACCGGCCGACAGGTCAGGGGTGTAGATCACACCGTCCTTGATGACGAAGATGTTTTCACCCGCGCCTTCCGACACGAAGCCTGATGAATCAAGCAGCAGGGCTTCGTCGTAGCCGTCATCGGTGGCTTCCATATTGGCCAGGATGGAGTTGCTGTAGTTGCTCACTGCCTTAGCCTGTGTCATGGTGATGTTGACGTGGTGGCGGGTGTAGCTGGAGGTCTTGACGCGGATGCCCCGCTTGAGGCCTTCTTCGCCCAGGTAAGCGCCCCAGGCCCAGGCCGCGACCATCAGGTGGATGGTGTTGCCCTTGGGCGAAACGCCCAGCTTCTTGTCGCCGATCCAGGTCAGCGGGCGCAGGTAGCAGCTCTCGAGCTTGTTCTCGCGCACCACGGCCTTCTGGGCTTCGTTGACCTGTTCCTTGGTGAACGGAATGGCCATGCGCAGGATTTTGGCGCTGTTGAACAGGCGGTCGGTGTGCTCTTGCAGGCGGAAGATGGCGGTGCCATTGACCGTGTTGTAGGCACGCACGCCCTCGAATGCGCCGCAGCCGTAGTGCAGCGTGTGGGTCAGCACATGGATCTTGGCGTCGCGCCAGTCCACCATCTGGCCGTCCATCCAGATTTTGCCGTCACGGTCGGACATCGAGGGGATCACTTGGGTCATGGGAATTCCTTCATGGGCCTGAAAAGCACCCCGCAGGCGCAGGGCAAAACGGGCATTTTACGACTGCGGCGAGGCTGCTTCGGGCGTGTTTTCAGCAGGGCGACCCAGTGTCCAGTCGGCCAGTTTTCCCCCCACAAAAGTGCAGGTCACCACCGATTGGCCGGTGTCGGTCCAGGTGAAGACCTCGGGCTGTTCATCTTTGGCCGTCTGCAACTCGCCCAGGGACTTGGTCATGGCGATCACGTGCATCAGCGACATGCCTTTTTTGAGCTTGGCATTGAGCATGACGGCGCTGGCCACATGGCCAATCGGCCTTTGTGACGCCTTTTTGAGGATGGTCATCAGCCGGGTGAAGTGCAACAAGATCCACATGACCACGCCGCCTGCGGCCATGGCGATGCCCGGCCAGCCGAACTGGCGCCAGGCGCCGATGGTGAAAATGATGACGGCCAGTGGGCCGATGATTTTGGTGAAGCTCATGGGGACGAGATTGTGCCTGTCAGTCCAGACCCCGCACCACCTGCATGGCCTCTTCGATGCGCTCGACCGGGTAAACGCTCAGGCCCTCATAGGCCTTGTCGCCTTTTTTGGGCATGTTGGCTTTGGGCACCACCGCAATCTTGAAGCCCAGCTTGGCCGCTTCTTTCAAGCGTTCCTGACCACGCGGTGCGGGGCGCACTTCGCCCGCCAGGCCCACTTCGCCAAAGGCCAGAAAGCCCTTGGGCAGCGCCTTGCCGCGCAGGCTGCTGGTGATGGCCAGCATCACTGCCAGATCGGCCGCTGGTTCGCGGATGTGAACGCCGCCCACGGCATTCACGAACACATCCTGGTCCATGCAGGCCACGCCCGCGTGGCGGTGCAGCACCGCCAGCAGCATGGCCAGGCGGTCGCGCTCCAGGCCCACCGACAGGCGGCGCGGGCTGGGGCCGCCGCTGTCCACCAGCGCCTGGATCTCGACCAGCATGGGCCGCGTGCCTTCAAGGGTGACCATCACGCAGCTGCCGGGCACCGGCTCGCTGTGCTGGCTCAGAAAGATCGCGCTTGGGTTGGTCACGCCCTTGAGGCCTTTTTCGGTCATGGCGAAGACGCCAATCTCGTTGACGGCACCAAAGCGGTTCTTGATGGCGCGGATCAGGCGGAAGCTCGAATGCGTGTCGCCTTCAAAGTACAGCACCGTGTCGACCATGTGTTCGAGCACACGTGGGCCGGCCAGCGCGCCTTCCTTGGTCACATGGCCCACCAGCACGATGGCGGTGCCGCTGGCCTTGGCGGCACGCGTCAGATGCGCCGCGCATTCGCGCACCTGCGCCACCGAGCCGGGGGCGCTGGTGAGCTGGTCCGAATAGACGGTCTGGATCGAGTCGATGATGGCCACCCGGGGTGCGCGGGCCTGCAGCGTGGCCAGGATTTTTTCGAGTTGAATCTCGGCCAGCACCGGCACCTGCGAACCCGCCAGCCCTAGCCGGCGCGAACGCAGCGCCACCTGGGCACCGCTTTCCTCGCCGGTTACATACAGCGTGTCCATGCCCGCGCGTTGCAAGGCATCCACCGCCTGCAGCAGCAGGGTGGACTTGCCGATGCCCGGATCGCCGCCGATCAGCACCACACCGCCTTCCACAATGCCGCCGCCCAGCACTCGGTCCAGCTCTTCCTGGCCGGTGGGGTGGCGCTGCACATCCACGGCCTCAATCTGCGACAGCGGGGTGACCTCGGCGGCCGGGGCCAGGCCTTGTGCCAGGGCGCTGCCAAAACGGTTCTTGCCGCCCGAGGGCTCGGCCACGGCCTCCACCAGGCTGTTCCAGGCCCCGCAGCTGGGGCATTTGCCCAGCCAGCGGGGTGTGCTGCCGCCGCATTCGTTGCAGGTGTAGAGGGTTTTTTCCTTGGCCATGGACGTGATTGTGCCGTTTGGTGAGTGGCTCAGGCCAAGCCTTGGGCCAGTTCTTGTGTCAGTTGTTCGGCTGAAACGGCGCGGCAGCCGCTGGCGTTCTGGCCAGACCACAGCGGTGTGCAGTCGGTGCGGCCCAGCGCCTCGAAGTGCGCACGCAGCGGGGCCACTGCGGCCGTGGCCAGAGGAAAGGCTGGTGCAGCGGGGTTGAGCGGCCCGAGTTCGCGCATCAGTCGGTTGACGATGCCGCGCGCCGGGCGGCCGCTGAACAGTGTGGTCAGCATCGTGTGCTGCGCCTCAGGGCTCATCAGTGCGGCGCGGTGCAGGGCGCTGGTGCTGGCTTCGGGGCAACACAGGAAGGCGGTGCCCACCTGCACCCCGGCTGCGCCCAACGCCATGGCGGCGCGCACACCAGCCGCGTTGGCAATCCCGCCCGCCGCGATCACCGGTACCTTCACGGTGGCCACGACCTGAGGCAGCAGTGCCAGGGTGCCTATTTGCTTGCTCAGGTCAGCGCTCAGGAACATGCCTCGGTGCCCGCCCGCCTCAAGCCCCTGGGCAATGATGGCATCCGCGCCGTGGGTCTCCAGCCACAGCGCTTCTTGCACGGTGGTGGCTGACGACAGTACCCGGCTGCCCCAGCTTTTAACGCGCGCCAGCAGATCGGGGGCAGGCAGGCCAAAGTGAAAACTCAGCACCGGCGGTGCAAAAGGCTCGACCACATCGGCCACCTCGTGCGAAAACGGCACCCGCCCTGCACCTGCGCTCACGCTGGCTGGGTCGATGCCGGCTTCGGTATAAAAAGGCAGCAGCGCCTCGCGCCAGCAGGCCTCGGCGGCGGCATCGGGTTTGGGTGGGGTGTGGCAAAAGAAGTTCACGTTCCACGGGCCGGTGGCCTGCTCGCGCAACACCTGCAGCTCAGCCTGCAAGGTTTCGGGCGAGAGCATGGCGGCAGGCAGGCTGCCCACACCGCCAGCAGCACACACGGCCAAGGCCAGAGCAGAGCCCTGCGCACCGGCCATGGGGGCTTGCAGCAGGGGCAGGCGTGAAGGAATCAGGTCGGTGAAGTTCATGGGGCGAGGGTAGCGCATGCTGCGGTCTGTAGGAGCCAGCCCTGCTGGCGGTTCAAGCACCTACAGCAGCGCCTCGAAGGGCAGGTTTTGTTTCACCAGAATGACGGTGCAGGGTGCCTCCATCGCCACCTTGATCGGCACTGTGGCCACAAAGCGTTGCATTTGCAAGCCATGGGTGGCGGCGCCCAGGATGATCATGTTGACATGGTTGCCCTCAGCGTAGCGCAGCAGGGCGTCTGCCACATCGCCCGATTCAAGCACGTGGAACGAGGCTTGGTGGCTGCGCAGGTCCAAGGGCTCAGCCCATTGCCGCATGCGGGTGAGGTGTTGGCGATGGACGGTCGTTTCGCTGCGTTCACTGTCTGTGCTGCTGGTGTCACTGGGGGAAATCACCGTCACGCAGGCCAGTCGTGCGCCGGGGCGTATGCCCAGTGAGCGCCCCACCGCCTCGCGCAGCGAATACAGCGTGGCATCGCTCACGTCGTGGTGCGGCACAGCCACCATAACGATGGGCACCTCTTCGATGCGGCGCGAAGGCAAAGGCGAGGGTTGGTAATGCTTGCCTGCGGCACGGATCCAGCGCTTGAAGTGCGTCCAAAAGCCAGTGCCTTCGGTTTGTCTGCCGCGTGCGGTCACCGTGACTTGCTGGGGGTTGGCCAGGTCAAAGGCCAGCAGCGATGCCGAACCATAACGGCGATCGGCTTCGGGCTCTAGGCAGCGCAGGATGATCTCTTGCAGCCACTCGGGCAGGTCGGGGCGGCGTTTGCGTGGCGGCACCGGGTCCATCCACAGGCGCTGACGCATGCCGCCTTGCGTGGCGGGTTCGCCAAAAGGGGTTTCGCCGGTGGCCAGCTGGTAGAGCATCACGCCGATGGCGAACACATCGCTGCGCGGGTCGCCGCGCACGCCTACCACCTGTTCGGGTGCAATCCAGATGGGCGAACCCACCGCTTTGCGGAATTCCTCGGCCAGCAAGTCGGGAAAATGCGCGTGGCTAGACAGGCCAAAGTCCAGAAACACGGCAGAACCGTCGGGCCGGATCAGGACATTTGCGGGCTTGATGTCGAGGTGGCAAACGTTCTGTTTGTGCAGGCTGTGGGCAGCCTTTGCCACGGCAGCACCCAGGCGGGCGATCTTGTGCGGCGCCAGCGGTGCATCGCGCTCCAGCCAGTGCTCCAGAGTTTGACCTTCGATGTATTCCATCACCAGGTAGGGCAGGCGGCTGAGGTCGCCCGCCGCCACAAAGCGCGGCACATGCGGGCCACTGAGCGAGGGCATGACCATCAGTTCGACTTCGAAACTGAGGATGGTTTCGGCCCCATCGCCTGCGGTCATGCGCGGGATCTTCATCGCCATGGGGAACTCGGCCGGACGGCGCGCTCCGTCTGCGCCCGGGGCGTGCTGCACTTCGTAGATGTGGGCCATGCCGCCCGCGTGGATGCAGTGGCCGACTTCGAAGCCGTCCACCAGGGTGCCGGATTCGAGCAGCTTCAACGCCCCTCCTCCACGCGTGTGGCAAAAAATTCGGGCAAGCCAGCCTTGCGTATGGCCGCTGCCGCGGCCCCATGGTCGTAGGGCACGCGGTGAAAGGTGATGCGGCTGAGCGTGTCGTCGTAGATGACATACATGGCGCGGGTGTCGCCGTCGCGCGGTTGGCCCACCGAACCCACTGTGGCCACCCAGGAGCGGTGGCGCATCACCGGCACAGGCACGCCTGCGGTGGGGTCAAAAGGCATCAGGTCGCGCCCTGCGCCCTGGTAGAAAAGGGTTTGGTGGTGCACATGGCCCACAAACACATGGGTTTGTGCGTCTTCTCGGGTGGCGGCATCCAGGCATTGCCGCGCTTCGCGTTCGCTGTCCACATAGCGCCAGTCTTTGGGCTGGTGGGCGCTGGCGTGCACCAGCAGCATGTGTCCGATGCGCTGTGTCAATGGCAATTGAGCCAAAAAGCGGCGGCAATGCGGCGGCAGCTGCTGGTAGGTCCAGGCGGCGGTCATGGCGCCCAGGCTGCCTTCGGCTTGTGGCGGCGTCACGGCCATGGCGTCGTGGTTGCCTTGCAGCACGCAGGCGCCATCGGCATGCCACTGCATGACGCGCTCTACCACCGGTAATGGGTCGCCACCGTAGCCCACCAAGTCGCCCAGCACGCCCCAGCGCTCTACCCCCTGGCGGCGGGCGTGGTCCTCGCAGGCCTGCAAGGCCTGGATGTTGGCGTGGATGTCAGAGAGCAGGGCCCATTTCATTTGGTTCTCCAGTTTGCCCGTATCTTCGGGCTTTGGCCTGAAAGCCAGCTTGCAGCCAGCGGTGTTTATGACCTTGATGTCCGTCAAGTGCCCAAGATTTTGCGCTGCGAGAATGCAAACATGCGAATTAACAAGACCCGAATCAACCGCCTGGTGCGCCAGGGGCTGGTGTACTCGCTGCTGCTGGCAGTGGCCATTTTGGGGCTGGGGGGTGTGGGGTTTTGGGTGATTGACCCGCGCATCGACAACCTGGGCGACGGCTTGTGGCTGGCCTTCACCACGGCGGCCACGGTGGGCTATGGTGATTTGATACCGCACACCCCGGCTTCGCGCATTTTTTCGGTGCTGGTGGTGTTGCTGGGCTTGGCCGTGCTGTCCCTGGTCACAGCCTCGCTGTCGGCCATCTTTGTCGAAAAAGAGGTTGAGGCCGAAGAGCGCGAGATCGAACGCGCGCTCCTGGCCGAGTTGCGGGTGCTGCGCGAAGAGCTGCACAGTCTGCGCGAAGAAGTACGCGAACTGCGCAATACCCGCTGAGGCTCAGCGCCCGCTGAAGCGGGCCGCGCGCCTTTCCACAAACGAGCGCACGCCCTCGGCAGCGTCCTCGCTGCGCGAAAGTTTTTGCTGCACATCGATGAACTCTTGCATGGCCACCACCGGCCCGTGCTCTACGGCCTTGAGCACATTGCGCCGGGTGGCCACCACCGCCAGCGGGGCTTGCGCCGCGATCAATTGCGCGATGCGCAGCGCCTCGGCACGCTCCTGACCGGCAGGCACCACCTTTTGCACAAAATTCAGGCGCAGCGCTTCGGCGCTGTCAAACACGTCGCAAGTGAGCAGGTGCAAGAGCGCATTGCCTGAGCCCGCGCGCTCGGCCATGCGCAGCGTGGCGCCGCCTGTGGCCATGATGCCGCGCGCTGCTTCGAGTTGTGAAAAACGGCAGTCGTCAGCGGCCACCACGATGTCGGCCGCCAGCATGAGCTCAATGCCCAGCGTGTAAGTGATGCCTTGCACCGCCACCACCACCGGTTTGGTGCGTCGGCGGTAGCCTTCCATCCCCAGGTTGAGCGGGTCGACCAGGCCCAGCGGCACGGCTTTTTCGCCGCGCTGCATCAGCGGCGCAATGGTGGGCAGGTCCAGTCCGGCGGTGAAGTGCGCCCCCTCGGCGCACAGCAGGCCCACGCGCAAGGCCGAGTCGTCGTCCAGTCGCGTGTAGGCCTCGCCCAGCTCGCGGTACATCTTGGGGGTAAACCCGTTGCGTTTGGCTGGCCGGTTGATGCTGATCTGCAGCACCTCACCGATGACGGTGGTGTCGATGCTGCCTTCGGGGTGGTGTGCGGGTGTGTTCATATCCTCATGTTAGGGACATGGTTCACACCAGAGATTCGCAGAGGTGACAAACCCTGTAGGAGCCAGCCTGCTGGCGATTTCGGCCCAACGTGGTCGGCATCGCCAGAGGGCTCGCGCCTGCAAGCGTGCGGTCAATATTTGTAAACGCCTTGTCCGGTCTTGCGGCCCAGGCGACCTGCGGCCACCATTTCCTTGAGCAGCGGGCTGGGGCGGTACTTGCTGTCGCCGAACTCTTTCAGATACACCTCCATCACCGCCAGACACACATCCAGGCCGATCATGTCGGCCAGGGCCAGCGGGCCAATGGGCTGGTTGCAGCCCAGCTTCATGCCGGCGTCAATGGCTTCGGGGTCGGCCAGGCCCTCGCCCAGCACAAAGAAGGCCTCGTTGATCATGGGCACCAGAATGCGGTTGACCACGAAACCGGGGGCGTTCTTGACGGTGATGGGCGTCTTGCCCAGCGCCAGGGCCAGGTCATGCACGGCGTCGTGGGTGGCGTCACTGGTCTGCAGGCCACGGATGATTTCCACCAGCGCCATCATCGGCACCGGGTTGAAGAAGTGCATGCCAATGAAACGGTCGGCCCGCTGCGTGGCCGCAGCCAGCTGCGTGATCGAGATCGATGATGTGTTGGACGCGATGATCACATTGGGGGCCAGCAAGGCGTCGAGTTGCTTGAGGATCTTGACCTTGAGCTCGTGGTTCTCGGTGGCGGCTTCGATCACGAGTTGCGCGCCCTTGAGGTCGTCGTAACTGGTGGAGCCTTTGATGCGGCCCAGTGCAGCAGCCTTGTCGGCCTCGGAAATCTTTTCTTTCTTGACCAGACGGTCCAGACTGCCCGACACGGTGGACACGCCCTTGACCACAGCGGCTTCGGAAATGTCGATCATGACCACGTTCACGCCCGACACGGCGCAAGCCTGCGCAATGCCATTGCCCATGGTGCCAGCGCCGATGATGCCTACGGTTTGGATGCTCATTTTTGTGCTTTCTTCAATGCCAGAAAAAAATCAATACCAAGCAAGCATCTTAGCCAATGAGGCCAGGCCCGAGGCTGACAGCAGCTCCGGTGGTTTTCTGGCGGCACAATCCGCCCATGCCCACACCCGGTCCGTCCACCCTCACCGCCCCTCAAAAAGCCCTGCACAAGCTGGGCCTGGTGCGTGACATCGACCTGGCGCTGCATTTGCCTCTGCGCTACGAAGACGAGACGCGGATCGTGACGTTGCGCGATGCGCGCGACGGTGACACGGTGCAGATCGAGGCCACGGTGACGGCCTGTGAGGTGACTTTCAAGCCGCGCCGCCAGCTGCTGGTGACGGTGGACGATGGCTCGGATACCTGCCAGCTGCGGTTTTTCAGCTTCTACCCGTCGCATCAGAAGGCCTTGGCCGTGGGCAACCGGGTGCGGGTGCGCGGCGAGGTGCGAGGGGGCTTTATGGGTTTGGCGATGATGCACCCCAGCTTCAAGGCGGCGGGGGGCGAGCTGGCCCAGGCGCTGACGCCGGTGTACCCGACCACGGCGGGACTGCCGCAGCCTTATTTGCGCCGCGCCGTCATCAATGGGTTCACGCATGCGGATCTGAGCGAAACGCTGCCACCGGGTGTGGCCTGGCCGGACCGGCGCGCCGCCATGACGCTGCGCGAGGCACTGCAGTTTCTGCACCACCCCACGCCCGATGTGGCGCTGGCCGCGCTCGAAGACAAGACGCACCCGGCCTGGATTCGGCTCAAGTGCGAGGAGTTGCTGGCGCAGCAGCTCTCGCAGCTGACGGCCAAGCGCGAGCGTGGTCAGTTGCGCGCACCGGTCTTGCCCTTGCAGGCGAAGGGGCTGCACGCCCGCCTGTTGGCAGGCTTGCCTTTTGCCCTGACCGGTGCCCAGCAGCGCGTGGGCCAAGAAATTGCCGCGGACCTGGCGCGCCCGGTGCCCATGCACCGCTTGCTGCAGGGCGATGTGGGGGCCGGCAAGACGGTGGTGGCCGCGCTGGCGGCCATGGTGGCGATCGATGCGGGCTGGCAGTGCGCGCTGATGGCGCCCACCGAGATCCTGGCGGGACAGCATTTCGGCAAGCTGGTGGGCTGGCTCGAACCTTTGGGTGTGAAAGTGGCATGGCTGACCGGCAGCCAGAAAAAGAAGGAGCGCGCCGAGATGCTGGCGCTGATCGAGTCGGGCGAGGCCGCGCTGGTGGTGGGCACGCATGCGGTGATCCAGGAACAGGTGAAGTTCAAGAACCTGGCGCTGGCCGTGATCGACGAGCAGCACCGCTTTGGCGTGGCTCAGCGCCTGGCCCTGCGCAGCAAGATGCAGGAAGACGGCATGGAGCCGCACCTGCTGATGATGAGCGCCACGCCCATCCCGCGCACGCTGGCCATGAGCTACTACGCCGACCTGGATGTGTCGGTGATCGACGAGCTGCCACCGGGGCGGACGCCCATCGTGACGCGGGTGATTTCCGACAGCCGCCGCGAAGAGATCATTGAACGCATCGGAGCTCAGTTGCAGCAGGGCCGGCAGGTGTACTGGGTGTGCCCGCTGATTGAAGAGAGCGAGGCGCTGGACCTGACCAACGCCACCCAGACCCATGCCGACCTGAGCCAGGCGCTGCCCGGTGTGATGGTGGGCCTGCTGCACTCACGCATGCCGGTGACCGAAAAAAAGGCGGTGATGGACCTCTTCACCGGTGGCCAGATGGGTGTGCTGGTCAGCACCACCGTGATCGAGGTCGGCGTCGATGTGCCCAACGCCTCGCTCATGGTGATCGAGCATGCCGAACGTTTTGGCCTGTCGCAGTTGCACCAGCTGCGCGGTCGGGTGGGGCGCGGGGCGGCCGCCTCGGCCTGCGTGCTGCTCTATGGCACCGGCGAGAG
>JACCEE012688144.1_pt1 | contig 22598 bp, 19 predicted proteins | sample 7449931 | NCBI WGS metagenome assembly JACCEE01 (sample SAMN15323457, study PRJNA562643) | freshwater metagenome | isolation source: river surface water | place: USA:Blue River Watershed | collected 2017-08-19 | reverse complement strand
GCCTCCAGCGAAGTCAACCGCTCCAATACTCGCGAGAAAACCGCCCTGTCCCCAGACCATATGGGCCATAGGGTAGTATACGATAATCGACCAAAGTGCCATAAAGATGAAATATGCTTTAAATTTCATGCGTTCCGCAACAGCTCCGGAAATAAGTGCCGGCGTGATAATTGCGAACATCATCTGGAAAGCGGCATATACGTAAGCCGGAATGCTGTCGCTATAGCTGCCAGGCTTTGAGCCTATTCCGTTGAAGAATGCATTTCGAAAATCCCCGATAATGCCAAAGTGGTTTCCACCGAACGACAATGAGTAACCGAAGGCAACCCACATTACAATAGCAAGACCAATCATGAGAGTTGACATCATAATTGTGTTGAGGACGTTCTTGCGCCTAACGAAGCCGCCATAGAAAAGCGACAGCCCGGGAGTCATAAATAATACCATTGCTGAACATATCAGCATAAAGCCAGTATCTGCTGAATTCATTTTTGCTCCTCGATTCATATTTGATGATAAAAATATAAACCCAGAGGAGATACCTGTCAACAATAAATGAAAGATTAATTAGAATAACTTGCAAATAATTACGCAAAAATGATAATAGCAAGGTAAAAAAGAAGAAATAGTGAAAGTTAAACGATATAAAGTTTCATAAATAGACAGTAACAAGGTAATGCGCAGTAACGCGATTGTGCGTTGATGGAATCCATATTTGCATTTATATCAGTACTTTATTCTAATCAAAGTTTGGGGGGCAGCACGAGAAGAAATTGACTTTAATTTTTTCTTGTCTGTGGTAAACTTTTATTTGTGTGTATTTATATATATTAATAACACGCGCGATATGTTGAAGGATCATACTTTTCGAAATGCAAAATTCATTATCATAGATTGGAGCTTGGGTCAAATGCCTGTAATAGATTATTTGGAGAGAAACGCAAGAATATATGGGGATGAGGTAGCTCTAGTCGAGCTTAATCCTGAACAGCAGGAGTCGGGCCGAATCACCTGGAAAGAGTACGAGCTCATCCAGCCTACCGAGAAGCAGGCGTATAGAAGAGAGATTACTTGGAAGGTGTTTGACGAGAAGGCGAATCGCCTAGCGAACATGCTAATTAGTAGAGGCATTAAGAAGGGTAATAAGATTGGCATTCTCATGATGAATTGTCTTGAGTGGTTGCCTATTTATTTTGGAATACTAAAGACAGGCGCAGTTGCTGTGCCCCTTAACTTCAGATATACATCGGATGAAATTCTATATTGTGCTGACTTAGCCGATTTGGACATTCTGTTTTTCGGGCCTGAGTTCATTGGAAGAATTGAGACAATCGAGGATAAACTTGCTTTGAATCGCGTTCTAATTTCCGTTGGTGAGACTTGTCCAACCTTCGCTGAGAACTATCGTGAGCTTGTTGCTGACTATTCTTCAGAAGCGCCTGACGTCGTAGTAACTGACGAGGACGAGGGTGCGATTTATTTTAGCTCAGGAACAACTGGCTTCCCTAAAGCGATTTTGCATAAGCACAAGAGTTTGATGCACGCGGCATCAGTAGAGCAGAAGCACCATTCAACAGGCAAGAACGATTGCTTCCTTTGTATTCCACCTTTGTATCACACAGGAGCGAAAATGCACTGGATGGGTAGTCTTCTATCCGCTTCACGTGCCGTTCTTCTTAGAGGTACGAAGCCACAATATATCCTAGATGCTGTCTCAAAAGAGCATTGTACAATTGTTTGGCTTCTAGTGCCTTGGGCGCAAGACATTCTCGACGCTCTCGACCGTGGAGAAATCAAGCTTTCGGACTATAATCTTGACCAATGGCGTTTGATGCACATAGGTGCGCAACCTGTGCCAAAGTCCTTGATTAAGAGATGGTTAACTTACTTTCCTAAGCATCAATATGATACGAACTATGGTCTTAGCGAATCCATCGGACCTGGATGCGTGCACCTCGGCGTTGAGAATATCGACAAGGTTGGCGCGATCGGCATTCCTGGTTATGGTTGGGAGTGCAAGATTATCGACGAGAACGGAAGTCCTGTAGCTAAGGGTGAGACCGGCGAGCTTTGTGTAAAGGGTACCGGCGTCATGGTTTGCTACTACAAAAATCCAGAAGCAACTAACGAAGTTCTTAAGGACGGCTGGCTTCTTACCGGTGACGTTGCAAAAGAAGACGAGGACGGCTTTATCTTTCTTGTTGATCGAAAAAAGGACGTAATTGTCTCTGGTGGAGAGAATCTCTATCCAGTAGAGATTGAAGACTTCCTCATGAAGAATGACAAAATCAAGGACGTAGCTGTAATTGGTCTTCCGGACAAGCGTCTAGGCGAGATTGAAGGCGCCATTATTGAAGTTAAGCAAGGCGAGACTTTGACTGAAGATGAGGTTAACGAATTCTGCTTGCAGCTTCCTCGATATAAGAGACCACGCGAGATAATTTTCGCGCCAGTACTACGTAATGCGACAGGTAAAATTGAGAAGCCAAAGCTTCGCGGTTTGTATGGTCAGGAGCACTTGGTAGATTTCGAGAACCAGGATTGATAATATGGAACTTATCCAAGAACTTGATTGGAGCATCCTAAATTGGATTGCCGAACATATGCATAATGGCGTCCTCGATGTTGTTATGATTTCGTTTACTGCCATCGGAGAAATAGGGCTTGTTTGGATTCTGCTTAGCCTGTGGAAGATTTTGTCCAAGGATTTGCGTAAGCGAAAAGAAGGCATCCTTATGATAGTTGCCATTCTCGTCGGAGTACTAATCGCTAATGTTATTCTCAAGAATACTGTTTGCCGCTCGAGACCTTGTTGGCTCAACGAAACCGTCGACTTGCTTATCAAGAATCCGAAGGACTACTCATTTCCATCCGGTCACACTATGGCCTCGGCAATTTCCGCGACAGTAATGTGCTCCCTTAATTTTAAGCGCAACTGGTGGACGATTCCTTTGGCTCTTGCTATATCCTTCTCGCGTTTGTACTTGTACGTGCATTTCCCGAGTGACGTTTTGGCCGCGGCTATTATGGGCGTTATTGTTGGACTCTCGTGCGTCGCCGTTTATCGTCGATTTGTAGTTCCAAAAGTTCGTATGCGAGCGATGTATATATGCGTCAAGGACATGCCGCGCGCCATCGCTTTTTATGAAGGGCTATTGGACAAGAAGGTTTCTAAAAGGGATGATGTTTATAGTGTCTTCAAGCTCATGGGCATGAGGTTTGGTTTATTCGCTTATGAGAAGAAGAACGAGCCTCACGAGTTTGGCTCCAATTGCTTGCCTAGCATTGAGCTTTGCGACAAGGAATTGCTTCTGCACAAAATTGAAGGTCAGGAAGTGTGCTTCCCCCTTACGCAAATCGGCTCAAATTGGGTTGTCGAGATAGTTGATTCTGAGGGCAACCACGTAGAAATTACTGCTCCAGTTTGAGAAATTCAGGCAAAAATTAACTTTTGATTGTTGACTTTTATCACCTTTTCGAAATAAAGCAATAATTTACACGTGCGCGAGCAAATACTGTGTTGATTAATAGTCATTCAGGAAGTAAAATTAAATTTATAGGGCTTGATCGCGCGCCTTTGTCAGGGTCACGTTTGAGCCTTTCTTGTAATCAACAATATTTTTTTACTAGCGTGTCATTATGTGACAAAGGAGGAAGAATGTTTAGGATTGATGTCGACAAATTATGTTGGAAGCAAAGCAAGAATTTTCTAAAGAAATCAACAACCAAGTTTAAGGACGACGAGAATGAGTACATAGCTTACGGCTTCGTGACCGTTCAAATTGGTAAGACCACATATGAGTGCAACGCCGCAGTCGCATCGACCGCTTTATATCTGCTTAAGTCTTTGATGCGAGATCACATCGAAGGCAGCGAGATTGCCATGCTTCCTTCAAGTATACGCGCAATAATTCCCGATGACGACATGCAAACCGTTAAGATTCGTAGCGAAGCAGGCTCTGAGTCAATCGACTGGAGTATCGTTCACAAGCCAGGAAACGTAGAGCTTGTTCTTGATGATTGCTCTATAGAGAAAGTTCCTGCAGGCGAGTACCATAAAGAAGTCATTGCTTTTGCTTCAAAGATTGAGCAATTCTATAATGATTGCGCTCCTAAGGCAGTACCTGAGGACGAGAGCTTGAGACTAGGGTATGAGGCTTTCTGGAATGAGTGGAGAAGGCGAATTGCAAGATAGAGGTAGTAAGTATTATAAGTACTGATAGTCAATGGAAAAGCATATCAAGAGGATGTTTTTTGCATGGGTTATGAGTTTGATTTCATAAGCAACGATCTCTATTTAGATATCATTCCTTCAATTCCGGAGAAGAAGCTTGCTGAGTTGTTTTTCGTAGAAATTCGACTAGCTAAGAAAACTCTACTGGTGTATATTTGTTTAGAATGATTATAAAAAGAGGTCATACAATATGTATATTTCTGACACTATTCGATATGTAGGCGTAGATGATCACGAGATCGATCTTTTCGAGGGGCAATACAGTGTTCCGAAAGGAATGACGTACAATTCGTATGTGATTCTTGACGAGAAGATTGCGGTTATGGATACGGTTGATATTCGATTCGCGCACCAGTGGCTGGATAACTTGGTGGCGGAACTCAATGGCAAGCAACCGGATTACTTGATAGTGCAGCACATGGAGCCGGACCATTCGGCGAATATCGCCAATTTTTTAAGTGTGTATCCTAATACATCTGTTGTTGCTAATAGCAAGACTTTTGTCATGATAGATCAGTTTTTTGGCCCTGACATGGTGAAGAATAAGCTTTGCGTGGAGAATGGGGAGAGCTTGAAGCTTGGAAAGCATGAATTGACGTTTGTTTTCGCGCCTATGGTGCATTGGCCGGAAGTTATGGTGACGTATGATTCGGCTGACAAGGTGCTTTTTTCTGCAGACGGGTTCGGCAAGTTTGGTGCATCGGATGCGAATGAGCCTTGGGATGACGAGGCTAGGCGTTACTATATAGGAATTGTAGGCAAGTATGGCGCGCAGGTGCAAGCGCTTCTGAAGACGGCGGCGACGCTCGATATCAAGCAGATTTGCCCTTTGCACGGGCCGATGCTAACCGATAATTTGGGACACTATTTGAGCAAGTACGATTTGTGGTCGTCCTATACCCCAGAGGATGAGGGCATCATGATTGCGTATACGTCGGTTTATGGCAATACTCGAAAAGCAGTTGAATTCCTCGCAGCCAAGATTCGCGAGGCAGGTTGTCCAAAGCTAGTAGTTTACGACTTGTCCAGGACCGATATGTCTCTAGCGGTCGCGGAGGCTTTCAGATATGGCAAGCTGGTTTTGGCAACGACGACATATAACGCTGACGTATTCCCATTTATGCGCGAGTTTGTTGAGCATTTGACCGAGCGCGGTTTTAAGAATCGCACCGTGGCCGTTATTGAGAACGGTTCTTGGGCGCCTCAAGCTACGAAAGTTATCAAGAACATGCTCGAAAAAAGCAAGAACATCTCCTACACCGACGCAATCGTCACGATTAAGTCCGCTATGAATGGTGAAACTAAGGACGCGCTTGAGCAAATGGCACGCGAGCTTTGTCGCGAGTACGTTGCGCTTAGCACCACTAGCGCGATTAAGAACGACATGACCGCGCTCTACAGAATCGGCTACGGCCTTTATGTGGTGACATCCAACGACGGCAAGCGCGACAACGGCTTAATCGTTAACACGGTTACACAAGTGTCGGACAGCCCGAATTACATCGCAGTCAATATCAACAAGGAGAATTACTCATATCACGTAATTAAGCAAACGGGCATAATGAACGTGAATTGCTTGTCGATCGACGCACCTTTCTCGATTTTCGAAAAGTTTGGGTTCCAAAGCGGGCGAGTCGTAGATAAGTTTGCGGACCAGGAGGCAATTCGCTCTGATAACGGCCTTCGCATTATGCCAAAGTATATCAATGCAACTTTCAGCCTTAAGGTCGAGCAGATAGTCGATTTGGGAACGCACGGCATGTTCATTTGCTCTGTGACCGAGGCCCGCGTATTGAACGATAAAGAGACAATGACCTATTCGTACTACTTCAGTAACGTTAAGCCAAAGCCACAAACTGAGGGCAAGAAGGGCTGGGTATGCAAGATATGCGGATATGTACATGAAAGCGAAGATCTTCCGGATGACTTCATCTGTCCATTGTGCAAGCATGGTGCGAGCGATTTTGAGAGAATCACTTAACAAGTAACAGGGAAGTGTTAATGAGGATATATTAATAATAAGAAGAAGGGCAAATTGACCCTTCTTTTTTATGAATCAAATGCGAACTAGCTGTGATGAAGTCAGCATAAAAATTTACACTATATATACAACACTTTCGAGTATAAAAGATATACTAAAGATAATCATACAAGTATTGCTTGAAGGGAGATGCTAAGCATGTTAGAGATACCACCTACAAAAGAAAAGATGATTAATATGCTTGGTTCCAAACTCCAAACACTATGGGAAGAGCAATGTGCGGCCATCGAAGCTAAGTATCAGATGGAGCGTATTTGGAGTAAAGCCTTTAAGGAATGGGAATACGAGTACAAGTATCGACGTGGTGGTAAGACACTTTGTGCTTTGTATGCTAGAAAAGATGATTTTGGAGTGATGGTTATTTTTGGAAGAGAAGAGCGTACAAAGCTAGAGGCTAGACGAAGCGAATTCTCGGAAGAGTTAATGAAGACTTACGACGATGCGACCACGTATCATGATGGTCGTTGGGTAATGTTCAGACCGAGAAATGAGGAAGCGATTAAGCAAATCGTGAACATGCTTTCAGTTAAGCGGCGCTCTAATACAAATTGGTAGTATGAAACAAAAGCTTAGAGAGGCTTTTCGAGAGTAAGTAAGAAGCAAATAGTCTAGATAGAACAACTTTTTACTGATATAATCCCTCTATTGGAGTGCAAAATTGTGCTTCAAAATTTTTTTGAAAAAGAGGGATATTTTTATGCCAGATTTAGAAGTGTTATTGCCAACACTAATACCTATTGGAATTGCGGTATTGATAGTGTTAATACTTTTGATGTCAGGATACGTGAAGTCACCACCGGATCAAGCTTATATTATTTCCGGACTTAAGAAGGAAGCAAAGATCCTTATCGGACGTGCTGGAATCAAGGTACCATTTCTAGATAGACTTGATAAGCTCTATTTAGGACAGATGACTGTTGACATTAAGACAGAGCAATCAGTTCCTACAAATGACTTCATCAACGTTTATGTAGATGCAGTAGCGAAGGTTAGAATCTCGCCTACAACAGATGGAATTCGACTAGCTGCTAAGAACTTCCTTAACAAGAAGGCAAACGATATAACTTTGGACTTGCAGGATTCTTTGCAGGGTAACATGCGTGAGATTATCGGTACACTTTCTTTGAAGGAAATCAACACTGATAGAGACTCATTCTCAGATCAGGTTATGCAGAAGGCTTCGAGGGATATGGACAAGCTCGGTATTGAGATTTTGTCTTGTAATATCCAGAACGTAACGGATGAGAATGGACTGATTAGAGACCTTGGTGCTGACAATACTGCTTTGATTAAAAAGAATGCGGCAATTGCAAAGGCACAAGCAGAACGCGACGTTGCTATTGCGCAAGCTGAGGCGGACAAGGCAGCGAACGATGCAAGAGTTATTTCTGACACCGAGATTGCTCAAAGGAACAATGAATTAGAAATTAGGAAGGCAGAACTTAAGCTTATTGCTGATACCAAGAATGCTGAGGCTGATGCGGCTTACCGTATTCAGGAGCAAGAGCAACAAAAGAGCATTGAGACAGCTACAGTTAATGCGCAAATTGCTAAAGCTGAGCGTGATGCAGAGCTCAAAAAGCAAGAGGTTGAAGTTACTAAGCAATCCCTCGATGCCTCTATTCGCGCACAAGCTGATGCTGACCGTTATGAGCAAGAACAGCGCGCACAGGCTGAACTGTTTAAGAGACAGAAGGAAGCAGAAGCTAAGAAGTACGAGCAACAGCAAGAGGCTGAGGCTAAGAGAATTCAAGCAGAGGCTATTCGCTTTGCAGCAGAACAAGAAGCTGAAGGTATCAGAGCTACCGGTCTAGCCGAGGCTGAAGCTATTAAGGCAAAGGCTATGGCTGAGGCAGAGGGTATCGACAAGAAGGCTGAGGCTATGAAGAAGTATGGTGAGGCGGCTATCGTTGAGATGGTAATGAACGCTTTACCAGAAATTGCGAAGAATGTTGCTTCACCTCTATCTAAGGTTGATAAGATTACTATGTACGGTGAAGGTAACAGTGCTAAGCTACTTCAAGACATTATTAATGGAACAACACAAGTAACTGAAGGTTTCACACAGGGCATGGGTATAGACATTAAGTCTCTACTTGCTGGTCTAGTTGGAGGCAAGATTGCAACTGCTGGTGCTTGTGAGCATGCTCCTTCCACAATGAGTATTTCTAGTGAAGTAAGTGTAACTCCAAAAGATAACGAGTTTATTAATGTAAGTTCTACTCCTTCAATGGATGAGGCTTCAGCGACAGATACTAGCGATAGCGAGAACATCTGATTGCCGTTGTCTTGGTAAGAGACGAGTTATTAATAACGAGAATTATCCCCTTGATCGTAAGGCCAGGGGGATTTCTTATGGGATAAATCGCACAAAAGTAAAAAAGTGTAACACAAATAAAGATTTCTGTATCGCGACTTGATTATTATGATTATAAAGATTAGGCTATTTATTATAGATTTTGTGAAAGAAGAAATCATTATGAAGAAAAGACGTTCAAGCAATGCTTTGGATATTCTCGCTTTTCCAACAGTTATAATGATATGACAATCTTGCGACAGTAAATTATTCTATGCACACTCTTCCAGATAATTATCGGTATCTAATGGGCTGCGAAGGAGTTAGATGTATACATATTGATGAAGATTTCTCTTCAATTACGGAGATAATAGATTCAATGCCGGACTTAAGCAGCGTGTATGTTTATGATGAAAGTTTATTAGATAGATTAAGAGAACTGTATCCTGATATAGCATTTGCGGAAGAAGGTCATTATTACTAATTCTAATCAAAATTAGCTATTCATATTGCTTCTCTAATAACTGAGTACAGAAAAACTGTATCTTGTCAGACAAATAGACATAAAGTAATTGAAGAATTTGAGAAGAAGGTTCTTGCTAACAGAATCTAACTACGGCACGATGTTCGATAATTCCGCAGAAACAGATGGTATTTTTCGATTGCGACATTTCTCTTCCTGTAGTTAAGCAAATCTTAGGTACACAGCCGAAGGCGCAGCAAATTTGAGTTCCCCAATTACTCCAGCAAAACCTAAATAAATTTAACAACTTCTTTTTTTGCCACATACATCCTATTGACTATGCTATTGTTCTGTGATATTACTTTGACAGTCAAAACATTTGACGAACAAACAATGCCGCTCGGTTTTCTTTTCGATAAGTCTTGAGACTTACATAACCCACACAACCCACAATAGGCAAGGCTATTGATTAGAAAACGGGCGGAGATGTTTGATTCAAATATAAGATTGGATGACAAAATGGCAGGAAAGATTATTGGATACGGATCATATTTACCTAGCAAGAAATTATCAAATGAGGATTTGTCGCACATGGTTGAGACAAATAATGAGTGGATAGTAGAGAGAACGGGAATAGAGAGTCGAAATATTTCTGATCCTAATGTTGAGACTACTTCATATATGGCTTCTGAGGCCGCAATCAAAGCTATAGAGAATGCAGGAATTGATGCTAAGGAGATTGACTTAATTATTGTTGCAACGACAACACCTAATTATGTGTTTCCTTCAATGTCTTGCATAGTACAAAGAGAGACAGGCGCAATAAATAGTGCATGCTTTGACCTTAATAGTGCGTGCCCGGGATTCGTTACTGCATTTAATACAGCGCAAGCTTATATTAATGCTGGCCAATACGAAACAATCCTAGTTGTAGGTTCTGAGTGTCTGAGTAACTACACGGATTGGAAGGATAGAGGAACTTGCATTCTTTTCGGAGACGGAGCGGGAGCTATTGTTCTTAAGAAGAACGAGAAAGTGGAATGTGATTTTATAATGAGAGCTTCTGGAAAAAGAGGCGACTGCCTGCACTGCGAGAGCGCCATGCAAGACGTCGAGCAAACAGATGCTTTCAAAGAATCCATCTACATGCGAATGAAAGGACAAGAAGTCTTCAAATTTGCAGTAACTGAGGTACCAAAGGTGATAGAGGACTTATTAGCAAAAATTGGTAAAGAAGCTAAGGAAATCGACCTATATGTACTTCATCAGGCTAACAAGCGAATCATCGAGTCGGTATCTAAGAGACTTAAAGTAGACATACTCAAGTTCCCAATGAACATTCAAAATACAGGAAACACATCATCGGCAAGCATTCCTGTTTTGCTAGATGAACTAAGAAAAAAGGGTGAACTCAAGGAAGGCATGAAGCTAGTACTATCAAGCTTTGGTGGCGGACTTTCATGGGGCGCTACATATATAGAACTTTAAAAGAATTTTCGAGATAGGAATACAGCATAGGAATACAACATAAGGCAGGCGGTACTTAAAATGAAAACAAAAGTTACAGAACTTCTAGGAATTGAATATCCAATTATACAAGGTGGTATGGCTTGGGTAGCTGACTACCATTTGGCGGCGGCTGTATCTGAAGCTGGCGGACTAGGAATCATTGGAAGTGGCGGATGCAATGGTGATTGGGTACGCGATCAAATTCGTAAGGCAAGAGAGCTAACAAGTAAGCCTTTTGGCGTAAACGTAATGCTCATGAATCCACATGCTCCAGAAATTGCAAAGGTTCTTATTGAAGAGAAAGTTAAGGTCGTCACGACTGGAGCAGGCTCACCAGAGAAATTCATGGCAGATTGGAAAGCAGCTGGAATCAAGGTTATCCCAGTTATTGCTTCCGTAGCCTATGCCAAGAGAATGGAAAAGTGCGGAGCTGATGCGGTTGTTGCTGAAGGCACTGAGTCAGGTGGACATATTGGCGAAGCGACGACTATGACACTAGTTCCACAAGTGGTAGACAGCGTAAGCATTCCTGTAATTGCAGCAGGCGGTATAGCTGATGCAAGAGGAGTTAAGGCGGCTTTTGCTTTGGGCGCGCAGGCAGTTCAATGTGGCACCGTTTTCGTAGCTGCAGATGAAACAAATATTCATCAGAATTATAAAGATATGGTTCTTAAGGCGAAAGATATTGACACTAAGGTTACTGGCCGTTCGACAGGTCACCCTGTTAGAGCTATTCGTAATGGTCTTACTAGAGAGTACATGAGACTTGAAGAAGAAGGCGCTACTTTGGAAGAGCTGGAGCAATTAAGTCTTGGTTCTCTTCGAAAAGCAGTAGTCGATGGAGACACCAGTATGGGTAGCTTCATGGCTGGTCAAATATCTGGTCTAGTATGTAAGCAAAGATCATGTAAAACAATTATTGAGGAAATGTTTGTATGAAGATAGCCTTTGTTTTTCCAGGTCAAGGATGCCAGAAGATAGGAATGGGAAGCGAATTCTGGAGCGCTAGCGAGAAAGCATCCAAGATGCTTGACGCAGCTTCATCTTGTTGTGGAATTAACATGCGTAAGCTAATTCAGGAAGAAGACGAGAAACTAAATATTACTGAGTATACTCAGCCTGCTCTAGTGGCAACCTGCGGCATAATTGCTTCCTTCCTTGAAGATAATGGAATTAACCCAAGTATTTGTGCTGGACTATCTCTTGGTGAGTATAGTGCACTTGTAAGCGCCAAAGCAATGCGATTCGAAGATGCTGTTCGACTAACTCGTAAGAGAGGCAAGCTTATGCAGGAAGCAGTACCAGAAGGCGTTGGTTTAATGGCCGCAATTATTGGTCTAACCAGTGATCAAGTTAACGAAGTAATAGATGAAATTGATGGCGCATATGTCGCGAACTACAATTGCCCAGGACAAATAGTAATTACAGGAAGAAAGCAATCTGTTGAGAATGCCTGCGAGAAGTTAAAAGAAGCAGGAGCTAAGAAAGTGGTGGTTCTGAATGTAAGCGGACCTTTCCACTCACCTCTTCTTGATAGTGCAGGGGCTAAGCTTAGAGAAGAACTAGATAATATTCCGATTAGTGAACTTACCATTCCTTATGTAGCCAACATAGATGCAACTTTAAATCACAATAGTGCTCGAATTAGAGACAACCTTCAGCACCAAGTAGCATCTTCAGTTCGTTGGGAAGAAAGCCTTAAGGTTATGGAAGATGAGGGAGTGGATCTATTTGTTGAAATAGGCCCAGGAAAAACAATAAACGGTTTCATAAAGAAAACGTTACCAAATGCAAAGTGCATTAATGTGTCGTCAATTGAAGAGGCTGAATCAGCTATTGAATACATAAACAACTACAAGGAGAACGGGCAATGAGTGATACAAAAGTAGCAATTGTTACAGGTGGCTCTAGAGGAATAGGAAGAGTAGCAGCAATTAAGCTAGCAAAAAAAGGCTTCAACGTAGCTATCTGTTATGCAGGCAATGAAGAGAAGGCCAACGAGACGATTGGCATCATTGAAGAGCTTGGAGTTAAGGCAAAGGCATATAAGTGTGATGTCTCAAATTCAGCTCAAGTTGAAAGCACAGTAAAGGAGATTAGTGAAGACTTCGATTCAATTGATGTTCTTGTAAATAACGCGGGAATAACAAGAGATGGTCTACTAATTAGAATGTCGGAGGATGACTTTGACGCTGTTATTGCAACGAACCTTAAGGGCACATTTAACTTCACTAAGGCTGTTGCATCCATCATGATGAAGCAGAGAAGTGGAAAAATCATTAACTTAAGCTCAGTTGTAGGAATTTCAGGAAATGCAGGACAAGCTAATTATGCGGCTTCCAAAGCTGGCGTTATTGGTCTTACGAAAAGTTGTGCTAGAGAGTTAGCTTCAAGAGGAATTACAGTAAATGCTATTGCTCCTGGCTACGTTGAGACAGATATGACAGCAGTGCTAAAGGATTCAATCAAAGAGTCACTTCTTAATACAATTCCACTAAAGAAATATGGTCGACCAGAGGATATTGCTGATGCAATTGCTTTTCTAGCATCGCCAAGTGCTTCGTACATTACAGGACAAGTAATTAACGTTGACGGCGGAATGTGCATGTGAGAATAAAGGAGAGTTATATGAGTAGACGTGTTGTAGTAACTGGAATGGGTGCGATTACGCCTCTTGGAAATGATGTTCAGTCTTTCTGGGAAGGACTTGTCGAAGGTAAAAGTGGTGTAGGCCCAATAACAAAATTTGATACAACGGACCATAAGGTTAAGTTGGCCGCAGAGGTTAAGGACTTCGATCCAAAGCTATATATGGATTTTAAGTCGGCGAAAAGAATGGAACTTTTCTCCCAGTATGCTGTTGCTGCATCTAAGATGGCGCTAGACGAGTCAGGTCTTGACCTAGACAAGGAAGACTTGTTCCGTGTTGGTGTAATTATTGGATGTGGCGTTGGAAGTATGCAAGCTAGCGAGCGCGAGCACGAGAAGCTTATGAATATGGGCCCAGCTAGAGTTAATCCTTTGTTTATTCCGATGATGATTTCGAATATGGCTGCTGGAAATGTAGCAATTCAATTTGGTCTTAAGGGCAAGAATATCGACGTGGTAACTGCTTGTGCTTCAGGCACGAATTCTATTGGCGAGGCTTTTCATTCTATAAAGCATGGCGAGGCTGAAGTAATTCTTGCTGGTGGTACAGAGAGTGCGGTATGTCCTTTGGGTGTAGCTGGATTTACAGCTCTTACGGCGCTATCTACTAATGAAGATGCAAGCCTAGCTTCTAGACCTTTTGATAAGGATAGAGATGGTTTTGTAATCGGCGAAGGTTCTGGAGTTATTGTTCTTGAGGAACTCGAGCATGCTAAGGCAAGAGGTGCAAAGATTCTGGCAGAAATTGTTGGATATGGTTCCACTTGCGATGCATACCACATAACTTCACCAGCTGAGGATGGAAGCGGTGCAGGTATGGCTATGATTATGGCTATGAACGAAGCAAATGCTTCTCCAAGTGATGTTGAGTATATCAATGCACACGGAACATCTACTCACCATAACGACCTTTTCGAGACAAGAGCAATAAAATATGCCTTCAAGGATCACGCAAAGAAGCTGAAGATAAATTCTACTAAGTCCATGACTGGACACTTACTAGGAGCAGCTGGAGGAATAGAAGCAATCGTATGCGTTAAATCAATTTGCGAGGACTACATTCATGTTACTGCTGGTTCAAGTGAGGCAGATGAGGATATGGATTTGGACTATTGCTTTGGTTCTGGTGTACATACAAAGGTCAACTACGCGATGAGCAATTCCTTGGGCTTTGGCGGACACAATGCGTCAATCTTGCTTAAGAAGTTTGAGGCTTAAGAATCGGAGGAAAGAAAAATGGCAGACAAGAACACGCAAACTTTTAATGTGGAAGATATGTTGTCGCTTATTAAGGCTGTATCGGATTCAAATCTTGATAGCTTTGAGTATAAGGACGGAGATTTCAGTCTAAATTTGCACGGATCAAAAAATGTTGTTACACAATTTGTGGATCAAAGCCAAGTTGTTGGAACAGTTGTTCCAAACGCGTTAGCAACAGCTCAAGCGCAATTCCAATCCCTAGCATGTGAAGAAGGTTCTTCAAAATCCAATTCAAGCAATAAAGAAGAGGCAGTTGAGGAAGGTGTATTGATTAATTCACCACTAGTAGGCGTTTTCTATGCAAGCCCAGCAGCAGGAACGGATCCTTTTGTTAAGATTGGCGATCATGTCAAGAAGGGTCAGGTTCTCGCAATTATTGAAGCAATGAAGATGATGAACGAGATCGAGAGCGATTGTGATGGTGTCATATCTGAGATTCTAGTCAAGAACGAGTGCAATGTTGAGTTCGGACAGCCTTTGTTCAGAATTTCTTGAAAAGGAGTAAATCAGAATGAGTAACAAATTAAATATCGCACAAATACAAGAAATTATTCCGCATAGACATCCTTTTCTTCTAGTAGACTGCATCGAAGATTATGTTCCAGGAGAGTATGCAATAGGATATAAGAATGTCACTTTTGATGAGTATTTCTTCAGGGGACATTTTCCTGAAACACCAATAATGCCAGGCGTCTTGATGGTTGAGGCTTTGGCTCAGACAGGAGCTGTTGCAATCCTAAGCAAGGATGAGTTTAAGGGTAAGACCGCAGTTTTTGCAGGGATAGACAAGTGCAAGTTTAAAAGGTTGGTAGTTCCCGGCGACAGGCTAAGGCTTGAGACCAGAATTACTGCCGTAAGAGGTCCTATTGGTATGGGTGAAGCGACAGCTACAGTAGATGGCGAGCTTGCTGTGTCATGCACAATTAAGTTCGCAATAATGAGATAAGAGGAATAAATGATTAAGAAAATTCTAATAGCTAATCGAGGCGAGATTGCCGTAAGAATAATTCGCGCATGCCGTGAGATGGGAATTCAGACGGTTGCTGTTTGCTCGCAAGCAGATAAGACTGCTCTTCATGCGCAACTTGCTGACGAAACTATTTGCATTGGACCGGCGCCTTCGAGTGAAAGTTATTTGAATGTAAGTCGCATAATTAGTGCGACGCTTTGTTCAGGTGCAGATGCGATTCACCCTGGATTTGGATTTCTTTCGGAAGACAGCAGATTCGCGAAAATTTGCGAGAAGTGCAACATTACTTTTATCGGACCAACGGCTGAAATGATGGCTCAAGCTGGCAATAAAGCCGAAGCTAAGAGAACCATGCAAGAGGCCGAAGTTCCAACAATCCCGGGAAGCGCAGAGGCAGTGACTTCTGTAGTAAAGGGCAAGAAGCTTGCACTTAAGGCTGGATATCCCGTAATGATTAAGGCTTCCCTTGGCGGTGGCGGTAAGGGCATGCGTGTAGCTAGAAACGAGGAGAACTTCGAGCAGGCTTTTGTTACTGCACAAAAAGAGGCAAAAAATGCTTTCGGCGACGCGAGCATGTATATTGAGCACTATATTGAGCATCCAAAGCACATTGAGGTGCAAATTCTCGCAGACAAATTTGGTCACGTCGTTCACCTTGGAGAGAGAGATTGCTCCATTCAGCGTAACCATCAGAAGCTTATTGAGGAGACTCCTTGCGAGTCGCTTTCTCCTGAACTTCGAAAAGCCATTTGTAAGGCTGCCGTTAAAGCAGCGAAGGCTGTCAACTACGAGAACGCTGGAACGGTTGAATTTCTCCTTGAACCAAATGGTAATTTCTACTTCATGGAGATGAATACAAGAATTCAGGTTGAGCATCCAATAACCGAATGGGTTACAGGTATCGACCTCATTAAAGAGCAAATTAAGATAGCATCTGGACAGCCATTAAGCTTTGGCCAAAATGATGTAGTCATTCGCGGTCATTCAATTGAGTGTCGTATCAATGCCGAGGATCCAGACAAGAAGTTTAGACCATGCCCAGGCACTATTGCCGACATGTATCTTCCAGGTGGCCCTGGCGTTCGAGTTGATTCGGCCATCTACTCAGGTCTAGTAATTCCGCCTTATTACGATTCAATGCTTGCCAAGCTTATTGTTCATGCTTCTACTAGAGAAGAGGCGGTTCGCAAAATGCAAATGGCTTTAGGCGAGGTAATTATTACAGGAATCAAGACAAATGTTGACTATCAATATGAACTAGTTAATCATCCGGACTTCATCAATGGTAAAACGGATATCGACTTTATCGAGAAGCTCAAGAAGTCAGAGTCTTAAGGGATAAGCAGGGGATAATATGGAATTACGTTATTTGTTCAAAAAAGCAGCTTTCGTCAATCACAGCACATCTAAGGAGAATGGGGAGGATATCAACAAGCCTTCTGCACCAGAAGGAATGCTTTGCAAGTGCGCAAAGTGTTCTGCTGCCGTGTTTACTGAAGAGGTAAGCAAGAATTATTACGTTTGCCCTGAGTGCGAAGCATATTTTCGAATGGATGCCAGAACTAGAATAAAGAGCATTACTGAGGAAGATTCTTTTGTTGAATGGGATACTGATTTATCTATTAAAAACCCTCTAGGTACTCCTGGATATGAGGCCAAGCTTCAAGGTCTTATGGAGAAGACGGGTCTAGATGAGGCTGTAATTACTGGTATTGGCAAAATTGGAAAGAACGAGACAGTTCTATGCGTATGCGATTGTCGTTTTATGATGGCTTCAATGGGAAGCAATGTGGGTGAGAAAATCACTCGTGCTGTTGAACGCGCGACGGAGAGAAAGCTCCCGGTGATTATTTTTGCTTGCTCTGGTGGAGCTAGAATGCAAGAGGGCATTGTCTCTTTGATGCAAATGGCGAAAACCTCGGCAGCCCTCAAGAGGCACTCCGATGCTGGCCAGCTTTATATCTCTGTATTGACTGATCCTACAACGGGAGGCGTTACAGCGAGTTTTGCTATGCTAGGCGACATTATTTTAGCCGAGCCAGGAGCATTAATTGGTTTCGCAGGTCCTCGTGTAATTGAGCAAACCATTGGTCAGAAACTTCCTGAGGGCTTCCAGCGTTCGGAATTTCTTCTCGAGCATGGTTTTGTAGATGCTATTGTTTCTCGAAAAGAAATGAAGTCCACTCTCGACCTTCTTCTTACATTCCACTCAGCGGATAAGTCAACGCTAGGTAGCAAAGTAGTAGCGGATATCGCGAAAAATGCTAGCAAAGCAAATGCAAATACCGTCTCTTCAAATTCCAAGGCAAAAAAGCGCAAGAACTCAAAGCTTTCAGCCTGGGACAAGGTGTGCATTTCAAGACAAAAAAATCGCCCGGTAGCTGACGACTATATCAGTGCAATGTTCGATGACTTCTGCGAAATGCATGGAGATAGATATTTTAAGGACGACAAAGCAATCATTGGTGGCATCGCGCACATAGGCGGACAAGCAGTTACAGTGATTGCTGAGGCTAAGGGCAAGAATACTACGGACAATATTAAACGTAACTTTGGTATGCCCTCACCTGACGGCTATCGAAAAGCACTTCGACTAATGAAGCAAGCTGAGAAGTTCAATCGTCCAATCATTCTCTTCGTTGATACTCCCGGAGCTTTCTGTGGATTAGAGGCAGAGGAGAGAGGACAAGGCGAAGCAATTGCAACTAACCTATACGAGATGTCCACATTGAAGGTGCCCATTTTGTCTATTGTTATTGGCGAAGGCGGAAGCGGTGGAGCGCTTGCTTTGGCAGTAGCTGACCAAGTTTGGATGCTAGAGAATGCGATTTATGCAATTCTTTCACCTGAAGGTTATGCAAGTATTCTTTGGAAGGATGCCAAGCGTGCGAACGAGGCTGCCTCCGAGATGAAGTTAACAGCTAACGACTTACTCTCTCTAGGTATCATTGATCGAATTATTGATGAGCCAGAGACGATGAATGAAGAATCTCTTGAAGGAGTAGCAACTAATTTGAAGGAGCAAATCCTTAGCTTCCTGTCAAATAGCAATAGTCTCTTGGGCGAGGATATCGCGAATAAACGTTACGAACGATTCAGAAGAATGTAAGACTAGCGTTACCCATGCAAAACTGCTATAGCGATAAAAACTATTAGAAATAAAGCGTTGAGTGCTAGGAAACATAGTATGTATCTACCAGGGCGTGAGTCCTTCATCTTCATATAAATCTTAAGTGAAATAAGGCTTGCCAGAGAAGCAATAGGAGTTCCAAGACCTCCAATGTCAGCACCAAGAATAAGGTCGCGCCAATTGTCGGTGAAACCAGAAAGAAGGATTGCTGCTGGAACGTTACTTATAACTTGACTTAGTCCAAGACTGCAAAAGAATACATTCTTCTGCATTAATGAAACCACAAATGATTTAATGACTTCTATGTTTCCTATATTCCCAGAGAAAATGAAGAAGCAGATGAAGGTGAGAAGCAGGCACCAATCAATCCTAATTATGAGCTTTCTATCTACTATGAAGAAGGCAATTAGTACTATAGCCCAGGTAATGAAGTAGTCCACAACTCTTACTACAGAAAGTATGCACAGCACGAAAAGTAACGTATATACTATCACGCGCGAGATTGGCATTTTCGATAAAGCTGCATCATCCGCTGTTGATTGAACTGGCGATTGAGTTTGCAACTGAGGTAGTGAATTCGAAGCAACGATTGCTTTCTCTTTTCTAGTTCTATTATTGTAAAGAACGATTAGGCTAGTAACTATAACTAGCAGTGCAACTCCAAGAGGTATAAAAGGCAATACGACAGAAGCGAATTGCCCTATGCTCAACTCATACTTCGTGAAGACAAATAAGTTTTGAGGATTTCCAATAGGTGTTGCCATTGAACCTAAATTGGCAGAGATTGTCTGAAGGACAACGACTGGGATAATTAGGGCTTTACGATCCATCTTGACAAGAATAGTAATTGCAAAAGGGACGAAGGCGATTAGCGCGACGTCATTTGTAACTAGCATAGCGACAATAAAAGGAAGAAGCACAAGCATCAACACGAGTATCGTGAAGTGATGAATTGACTTAGTTACCTTATTAGCAATAATTGTGAAAAAACCAATACTAGTGAAGCCTTCAACAGTAAGCATGAGGCACATTAGAAGAGAAAGAACATTCCAATCGATATAGCCCAAATAGTCTACAGATGGCGGGCAGAAAAATGAAGATACTATTGCACATAACAAAGATGCAAAAAGAACAAATTCGCCTTTGATGAAGCTTCGGATCTTGATTGTCTTAGCCGCACTCGCAGGCGAACTGTTGTTACTTTGCATTAGCTTTCCACCACACCTTGTTTAATAGTTCGATCAAATTGTCGCCACTATTATACCTTATTTGGTAGGATATGCCTTAAGTTCTGTTTGTAGAAAGAACTTGTCAAAGTCGTTACGATATGGCTTTATCTCGACAGCGATTTTCTTACGAATCTTTGCCTCGTCACCCTCGTAATCAGCTAGAATAGCAGGAATGTTGCGGCTGGCGCTGGCTAGGCTTACTGCACGATCATATTCCTTCTCATAGATAACCGCAAGAAGTGTTGAAAAAATCTTGACAATTATCAAGTATGTCGATGCACCACCAATAGTTCTTGTTGCACCCGTAAACAAGCAAGGATTATGTACCCACGCAAGCAATTGATCATTAAAGTTCACATACTTTGAAAGCAAATGGCGAACAGCGCTCGATTCCACTGGCGTATCAAATTGATTCTTCTCAATGTACTTAGTCAAGGCATCCAAAGCCTCTACATAGAAGTCCCGATATGGATTAAAACGTATACTAACCAATAATGCTGTTAAATCATCGAAATCGTAATTAGTAAGCATCCTAGGTACCTCGTATTGCTCGAAAAGAAATTATCCGACCTTTTCGAAGCGGCCGATACATAACATAATTGTACATCACGAAGCATAATAGGTAAACAAAGGACCTTGACATTATATGTCCTATTCGTTAATTTTCAGCGCTGCGGATAATGAGGCTTTCTTGATACGAAGCGTCATGAAAAAAGCAATCACTGCGTAGCTGACAATTCCGATGCCGCACATTTCAGGTAATAGCAACGGGGGAGCATAATAAGGAATCCAACCATTGAAGCTCATGAAAAGCGCTTCTACCAGATAGCTCATTAGCATGCTTGCGAGGGGAACCGTGATAACTATCGAGAGGACAACGATAATGGATGTCGCCGCTACATAGATCTTGTTGATTTCGCCATTGCGGTAGCCTAGAATCTTAATCATTGAAATAGATGTAGCATTCTTCTCGATTACTATTTTAGAAAGAAGATACACAATAAGCATGAAGACGAGAATTCCAAAAAGACTGAACAACTGCATCAAATCACCTATTGAGATTTCTAATTGGCGCGATATTTTCAAGTAGTCGTCTCTCGAGATTTCTGTTGCGACGTTAGACTCGTCGAGAATACCCTCGTCGACAAGATTTGTGTTTGAGAAGTAACCTGAGAAAGAACCCTCCTCCAAATCAAATACTTTGTTGAAGGCGTCCTCTTCCATGAAGATAGCTATGGAGCCAGGGAAGTCTATGACTTGTCCGACTTCGAATTCATAAGACCTGTTTTCAAATTCTTCGTCAAGAGTGAAGACGTCGCCAACACCCAAATTGAATTTCTCCGCGAGAGCGTTGGAGACTGAAACTATCGGGATTTCATCATCTGTTCCAAAGTTATCAATATCGATATATCTACTATTAGGAACAATTCCGTAAGTAATAACAGGTTCCTTCCAATCACCCGACTCGATAATCAGAGACTGAATGCCAAAACGCTCGGCGTCCACTTCCTCGTCGCTGCCCTCGTTGGAGTTTGCTAGCTCGACTTGGTTCTTAAGTACATATTGGTGTTCGCAAAGCAAACTGCTTGTAATCGTATCCGCATAGTGACTCAACATTGGCGATAGTACGCATCCAAAAACTAGTATAACGTTTGCAAAGAACACGCCTATAAAAATCATCGCGTAGTTTGGAAGATTTTGCAGAATTACACGCAGTCTGAAGCGCGATTGAATGCCAATCTTGGAGTTTAGGCGGATCGCTTTTTTTCGCTTAGACGAAGTAATGTTCTGCCATAAGAAATCCAAAGGACTGAAGCGAAACTTCCATATAAGAGACACTAATTCTATAACGAAGAAAGCGACAAGAGGAATTATGGTCGTCTTTATGAAGGCATTTGTATTCCAGAGCGTCACATATGTTGGCAAGCTGTAGCTTCTGTAGTACATATTCGCCGCAAAGTCTTTGACGACGGTATATCCACAAATATTACCGACAATGCCAGCAAGAAGCACAACAAACATAGGAAGTGCGAGGTAGTGCAAGATCAGCTCAACTTTCGAGTAACCTGAAGCTCGGAGAGTTCCTATTACGCGGGACTCTTTAAGAATTGTACTATTTGCTGTTATCGCGAAAACAAACGCCATAATCACAATACACAGATACATAAAAGTAATGATCATAGCTTGATCTTTTGTAATATCGCCATCAGGGAAAGAAATGGCTTGATTCATGTAGCCAGGCGTAAATGATACAAGGCTGTTGCCACCTGTATATACTATAGGGATCAGCTTCTCAAGGTAGTCGTCACCCATAGTCTTCGCCTTTGCATCGTTCTTAGGCGTTGTCTCATATCGCCATGAGTATTGATAGTGAATATAAGTATCATCGAAGCTATCAAAAGCATCTTGGGTCACAATACCTGTGCCGAAAATACGCGCATCAAACATCGTCTCGTTAGGTTTCTCAAACGGGGCGCAATAGTCTGGCATCGCGACATAACCACAAATGGTAAAATCACGTCCAAGGAAAGTGATACTGTCACCTATTGTCACTTCGTTATTTATAGCGAAGTTTCGGTCGAGGCAAATCTCGTCTTCGTTCTCTGGCATATTGCCCTCAATGAGGCAAACCTTGTTCATAGCTTCGCTACTTGTTCGATCACTATAAAGTCTTAGAGTTGCCCTAGAACTCATACTTGATACTTCGCCTTGCTGATAGAAGTTAGGATATATCACGGTGTTATATTGTGAGGCTGTCTCAAAGCTGTCAATATCTTCATCTGAGGCTTCGTTAGCAAGGACAAAATTGCCGTCCTC
>JACCEE010821898.1_pt1 | contig 22636 bp, 16 predicted proteins | sample 7449931 | NCBI WGS metagenome assembly JACCEE01 (sample SAMN15323457, study PRJNA562643) | freshwater metagenome | isolation source: river surface water | place: USA:Blue River Watershed | collected 2017-08-19 | reverse complement strand
GGTATTGAAAAAACCGAATACAGAAGAGAAATAAATTGGATATTCTTAATTTAAGAGTACTTCCGTTACCAAAAAAAGCTCGATTACATCGAGCTTTTTTTTTATCTAGTTAACTCTAGGAATTTTTACTGATTAAGGATTACTAGGTAAAGTTCATTTTATTATATCAAAGAAATTATTCTGCTGTTTTTTAAAACCTTTTTTGATTTTTATTAGTTTTTAAACAGTGTTCAATTATTTTTGACCATTCAAATTATACCATGGGTATCGCTGAACGAAAAGAACGAGATAAGGAGGAATTACGCGAACGCATCTTAAATGCTGCCAAGACCCTTTTCCTTGAAAAAGGAGTAGAAAAAACGTCTATTCGGAACATTGCCGACTTGATTGAATACAGCCCAGGAAGCATCTATCACTATTTCAAAGACAAAAACGAAATCTTTCATGCGCTCCACCAGGGAGGTTTTCAGCAATTGATGAGCCGCATGGAAGTAGTTGCATCCCAAGCCGATCCCATGGAGCGGCTAAAAAGAATGGGAGCCATCTATGTGGACTTTGCGCTCGAAAATCCTGACATGTACGACTTGATGTTTATCAAAGAAGCGCCTATGGATCATGTGTCCAATTCCAATGATGAGCAATGGAAAGAAGGCTTCGGCACCTTCAATTTCCTACGTGCCACCATCAAGGAATGTATTCTATCGGGACATTTCCGAGGACACGAGGAAGAAGCACTTTCCTTTCTAGTTTGGTCTACGGTACATGGAATGGTTTCCCTTCACATTCGCCGACGTTGTGAAGTCGTATTGGCTCAACGCCAAGCTACCATCGTCAAGGACGGATTACACGAATTTTTCAGCATTCTCGATAGACTTTCCTCATGAAAATCAAATACGCTACTACGCAAATGAATAGGTCAATTCGCCCCCTAATTCTAGGCTTTTTCCTTTACCTAGTCTTCCAGGTAACTCCAATACAGGCCCAGCAGGTTTTGGATACCTACATCAAAGAAGGATTGGCCAATAACCTCGTACTTCAGGAAAAAAATGCAAGCCTGGAGCAAAGTTTATTGGCTCTGAAAGATGCAAAAAGCTTCTTTTTGCCTTCCATGGACTTTGGAGCAAGTTATACCTTGGCTGAAGGGGGTAGAACCATCGCATTTCCAGTCGGAGACTTACTCAATCCCGTTTATTCGACCTTGAATAAGCTCACTGCATCAAACAAATTTCCCCAAATCGAAAACGTCTCGGAACAGTTACTTCCTGACAATTTTTACGATACCCGCTTTCGCACGACCCTTCCCCTACTCAATACGGATTTGATTTACCAACAACAAATCCGAAAAGAACAGGTCAATTGGACCAACTACCAAGTTGAAATCTACCGTGCCACACTCATTCAGGACATTCGAGTAGCCTACTTTAATTTCTGCGCTGCACACAGCTCCATTTCTATTTTAAAAAATACGCTTCAGCTGGTCGAACAAAACCTAAAGGACACCCGATCCCTGGTTGAAAACGGAAAGAAACTTCCAGCTTCAGTGTTACGAGCGGAAAGTGAACTCGAACAAGTAAAATCCCTAGTAACAGAGGCTGAGTTAAAAACCAACAATGCGGCCCAATACCTCAACTTCTTGGTCAATCGACCGCTAGATCAATCAGTACCATTTGAGGAAATACCCCTCGATTTCAGTCGATTGGATCAATTACTTCTCGAAGACCTTCACCCCCAAAATCCGGAACTCCGCGCCATGCAAAGCATGGAAACTATCCAGGAAACGATCCTTAAATCAGGAAAGAACTATTGGATACCCAAACTTTCTACCTACGCAGATCTTGGCTCTCAGGGCTTTGATTGGAGCTTTGATTCACAATCTAGGTACCTCATGTGGGGATTAAACTTTAGCATGCCTGTATTTCAAGGGGGAAGAAATCAAAATCAAATCCAACGGAATGTACTCGGCTTGGAATCTGTACAAAGGCAAAAAGAATTGGTGAATCAGAAACTGAACCTAGGTCTACAAACTCAGCGAAATGAGGTAAAAACCCTACTCGCTGCGCTGCAATCTTCGGAGAAGAAACTTTTATCCGCCTCCGCCTACCTCAAACTCGTTGACAGAGGCTTCAAGGATGGAAGTCAATCCTTACTTGAATTTATAGACGCAAGAAACCAATACACGCAAGCGGCCCTTCAAAAAAATATCAGTGCTTACAAGCTACAGATGGCTATGGCACAGCTTGAACGTCAACTCTCTACTGAAACCAATTAAGCCATGAAAAAGCGCTATTCACTTTTACCAGTAATTTCATTCGTTTTTCTTTTGGGATGCAGCAGCAGTGCACCTAGTGAAACAAACATCCCACAAGCGGGTGAGGCAATTCCAGTCAGCCTTTTTCCACTCCAATCTTCTGAGATGGCTGCCACAGTGACTGCTAGTGGCACCTTTAGTACCAAAGACGAAACCCTCCTATCCTTTAAACTAGGTGGAATTGTCGCCAAAGTACTTGTGGAGGAAGGCGATGCCGTAAAATCTGGGCAAATCGTCGCAAGTCTTGATTTGACTGAGATTCAAGCTGGCGTTCGCCAATCCACACTCGCCTACGAGAAAGCTTTACGGGATCACCAGCGTGCTGCTCGCCTCTACACCGACAGTGTGGCCACACTTGAGCAGTTTGAAAACTCAAAAACCGCATTAGACATTGCTGAACAACAATTAAATACGGCAAACTTCAACATGGCCCAATCTCAAATCCGGGCAACCAAAAATGGATTTGTACTCAAAAAATTTGTGAATCCAGGACAATTGGTTGCCTCAGGTACCCCAATTCTACAAATCAATGGTGCTGCTTCAGGTGCTTGGATCTTGAAGGTTACCTTGAGCGATCAGCAATGGAGTTCCATACAGATTGGTGACCAAGCTGAGATCAATGCTGCGGCAACATCTAATTGGACAACAGCCAAGGTAACGCATAAAAGTCAGTCTGCAGACCCGATTACGGGTACCTATTGGGTAGAAATCAGCCCAGAATCAGTAAAAGAAATCTCCTTGGCTTCTGGCATGTTTGGAAAAGCTCGAATCCAACCCTCACAAACAGTGCAAGGCTGGGAAATTCCATTTGAATCCGTTCTGGATGCCAATGGAGACGATGGCTATGTTTTTGTCGTTGATGGACAAAAAGCGAAAAAAGTAAAAGTTCAATTGGGAAAAATCACCCCAACTTCCATTCAAGTGGTCGCTGGACTGGAAAATTACAAGAGCCTCATTGTATCAGGGAGTGCCTATTTGTCTGATGGTTCCACTATTCAAGTTAAGAACTGATGAAAATCTCTGATTTTGCAGTAAAGAATTACCAATTTACCCTCGTCATCTTTCTCATGACGGTGGTCTTGGGATTGACTACCTTTTTGAACATGCCGCGGAGTGAAGACCCAGTGATCAACTCTCCTAATTTTCCCATCGTAGTCATTTATCCTGGTGCTAGTCCAGAGGATCTGGAAGAATTGGTGGTAGATCCCTTGGAAAAAACCATCTACGCCCTCGAAAATATCAAGCGCATTGAAACCGAGATCAAAGATGGTGCGGCAATCCTACTCGTGGAATACAATTACAACGAGGATGTAGATGAAAAATACCAAGAACTCGTTCGGGAGGTCAACACACTTCGGCCTCAATTGCCAGCGGAAATTTTTTCCATTGAAGTAAAGAAGGTTCGACCCTCCGATGTCAACATCCTCCAAATCGCTTTGGTGAGTGAAAATGCTTCCCGAGAATCACTTAAAATCGAAGCTGATCGCCTCCAGAAAGACCTCGAGAGCATCACAGAATTGAAGAATGTCAAAATTCATGGACTTCCTGCTCAAGTAGTAAAGGTTGAATTACAACTTGATAAAGTAGCAACCCTAAATATTCCGCTAAATGCGCTCATCGGAAGTATCAAAAGTGAGTTGAGTAACATACCTGGAGGTCAGGTAGATGCTGGCAACAAAACCTTCAATGTGAAGACGAGCGGGAATTACAGTTCAGCCGAAGAAATCGCCGAGACTGTGGTGTATTCCCTCCTTGGAAAAAACATCCTTTTGAAAGATGTCGCTACGATTCGAGATGATTTTGAAGATTCCAAGCACATCACACGACTCAATGGCTACCGTTCCATCTTTGTGACAGCAGCCTTAAAAGAAGGTACCAACATTTCTAAAGTCCAAGAAAAATACAGTCCTCTACTCGCTTCAAGCACTGAAAAATTGCCTGACAACATTGATCTTATTGTTGCTTTTGATCAAGCTGACTATGTCAATAGACGATTGGGTGGATTAGGGATGGATTTCTTGATTGCAATAGCATTGGTTTTTGTGACCTTACTCCCCTTGGGCAACCGCGCCTCAATTATCGTTATGGTTTCGATTCCTTTATCACTGGCCATTGGACTGATTTTATTGAATGCATTGGGCTATGGACTCAATCAATTGAGCATTGTCGGTTTGGTAGTGGCCTTAGGCCTGTTGGTGGACGATAGTATTGTAGTCGTTGAAAACATCGAACGATGGATTAGAGATGGTTACAGCAAGAAAGAAGCAGCACTGAAAGCCACCCAACAGATTTCTATTTCTGTGGTCGGCTGTACAGTTACCTTAATTATCGCTTTTCTTCCATTGGTATTCTTGCCTGAAAGTTCTGGGGATTTTGTACGAAGCCTTCCCATGTCAGTCATAACTAGCGTGCTTGCCTCGCTGGTAGTATCCCTGACCATAATCCCATTCCTGTCTACTTGGCTTTTAAAAAATAAGACCGAAGGTCATTCCAACAAGATTTACGACCTATTTCAGAAAGGCATCCACCTGAGTTATGCTCCTCTTTTAGAAAAAGCATTAAAAAAGCCTGTTGCAACGCTCGTTCTTGCTGGGACCATTTTCTTTGTTTCCCTAGGCTTATTTCCTGTAATTGGATTTAGCCTTTTCCCTTCTTCGGAGAAACCACAGTTTCTCGTCAGCATCACCACACCACTTCAATCCAACCTGAGCAACACGGATTCTGTTGTTAGGCAAATTGAACAGGAAGTTGCTAAAATCCCAGAATTGCGAAACTTTGCTACCAACGTAGGAAAAGGAAATCCGCGCATTTACTACAACGAGATTCCTGAAAATGAACGTAGCGATTACGGGCAACTATTTGTTCAACTAAAACCTGAGACTTCTGCTCCTCGGAAGTTAGAAATCATTCAAACACTACAAGCGAGTTTTGCAAAAGTGGTCGGCGCAAAAGTGGAAGTAAAAAACTTTGAACAGGGTCCACCAGTTACTGCTCCCATCGAAATCAGGCTAGTTGGAGAAAATCTGGATACACTTAGAAGTTTGGCAGGAAAAGTAGAATACCTTCTCAAGCAAACTCCAGGTACCATCTATGTCAATAATCCCGTAGCCAACTTAAAGACCGATATCCGAGTGGATATTCAAAAGGAAAAGGCACGCCAATTGGGAATTGCTACGGCGGATGTAGACCAAACTGTCAGACTCGCGCTTGCAGGCTTAAACTTGGGTGCATTTACAGATCCTCAAGGAAATGAGCGGTCCATTTTGCTCACTACCCCAAAAGGGGATCGAGCAACATTGGAAACTTTTGAACCAATTTATATCTATAACAACCAAGGAAAGGGCATTCCTCTTTCCCAAATTGCAGATCTCCAATTTGAAAGTAGTACCCTGACCATAGACCATTACAATAAAAATAGGTCAGTTTCTGTATCCTCCTTCGTAGATGCCAACTCCCTAACGGATCGAGTGCTCGGTGAAGCGATGACAAAACTAGATCAAATCCCTTTGCCCGAGGGCTATCGCTTGACCCTTGGTGGGGAATACGAAACCAAACAAGAATCCTTTGCAGGGTTCAACACCATCATCATCATCACCGCATTCCTTTTCATTGCAGTGTTGATTTTGCTTTTCCGAACCTTCAAAAGCACGATCATTGTACTTTCTGTAATTCCATTGGGGATGGTAGGTGCCTTGATTGCACTCTGGATTACGGGAAATTCACTTTCCTTTGTGGCCATCATTGGACTTATTGCCCTTGCAGGAATTGAGGTGAAGACCTCCATCCTTTTAGTGGATTTCACCAATCAGTTGCGAAAAGAAGGCGTGGATCTCGATACCGCCATCCAAAAATCTGGGGAAATTCGATTCCTACCCATCGTGTTGACTACCATCACTGCAATCGGAGGCTTGATCCCTGTAGCCTTAAGTACCAATCCGCTCATCTCTCCTCTTGCAATCGTGCTCATTGGCGGATTAATTAGTTCTACTATTTTATCCAGAATCGTAACGCCAGTTCTTTACAAACTTTTGCCTCCAAGAGTTTGACCCACCTCTGAACTGGTATTAGCTGTTGACTTGAATTCTTAAAAAAAACCGAAAACGACAGTCCCCTTCAAAATAATTCAAATCCTTTTTCTATATTTCTTTCCTAATCAATTCCTTAACCAAAAGAACCATGAAACTAATTACTACCCTTCTGTGCGGTTTTGCACTTTTCCTAATTTCCTTTACCACCCAAGCTCAAACTACAGACTACTTTGTTGGCGATTGGGACGTAACTATCAAGGACACTCCAATGGGAACCATTTCCGTCGTACTTACACTCGAGCGTGTAGATGGTAAATTGGTAGGCAAGTTTGTGGATTCATCCGGTAATGAAACCAAGATGAATGACATTACGGAATCAGAAAACAGCCTTACTCTTTCCTTCACCTCGGAATATGGTGATCTTATCTTGGCCATACAGCGTGAAGACGATGAAAATGTCAGCGGATCCCTTATGGATTCCTTCGCAGTTGAAGGTAAGCGAGTGAAAAAGTAAAAAAATAAGGCGGAAAATCCCGCCTTATTTTTTTGTATTTTAAGTAAGTAAAATTCATATACTTTTAACCAAAAACACTTTAAATCCACTTTTTGAGTTGGGCATAGACAAGATGCAAAGGAAAGCCCATCACCGTAAAGTAAGAGCCCGTGATGCTACTTATCCCTACAAACCCTATCCATTCTTGAATTCCATATGAACCTGCTTTATCGAAGGGTCGATAATTTTTAAGGTAATGCCAAATTTCCTCTTCTTCCAAAAATCGAAAGGTCACCTGAGCCTCATCTTCCAAGGTGATGGAGGTTTTCCGATCTTTTAGCGTCACCGCTGTCATCACGGTATGGGTAGCACCTGACAGGCATTTCAGCATCTCAAAGGCTTCTTGTTCATCTGCTGGTTTGCCCAGCACCTTTCCACGATCGATTACCACCGTATCCGCAGTGATAAGGAGTTCGTTTTCTTGAAGTTCCCCAGGGAATGCGTCCGCTTTCAGTTTAGAAAGGTAGGCAGCCGCATACTCAGCGGGAAGATCCGTGGGAATAGTCTCTTCAACAGGATGTACCCGAACTTCAAAATCAAGTTCCAATCCTCGAAGGAGTTCCTGTCGCCTAGGGGAATTAGACCCCAGAATAATTTTTTTAGAGGCTAGGTTCGTTAAAAAACTGGGCATAGTCGTAGGTAAATTCTTCTTGGTTTACAGTAGCAAATAGCATTCCTCCTAGCGCTTTTGGATAGAAATAGGTGGATTTTTGAGGCATAACCTGGCCTGAGTTACAAACTTCAATCACTTGACTTAGGTCAATCTCACGGGTAATTATGGCAAACTTTGCATTTTTAGAATGTACTTCTTGTACACATCTAGAAAAATTTCGTTCAAAAGCCAAAACTGGCGTGGTTCGCTGTTCGGTAGGCGAAAGTCCAAGGATTTTATCAAATACTACATCATGCAACAAGACTAAATCCAATTGACGTAGGACTTCAGGTAAACCCTGTGCTACATGATCAAACTTCTCCTGTCGAAACTTGATCACAAAAGCCGCATCCTCCCAAACCAAGCCGAAAGAATGCATACGCTGAAAGGAATAAGTTGCCAGTTCGGCTGCATCCCCCATCGGTCGAATCTCAAACCAGGCTTCCAAAGCAGTAAAGAATTTTTCTTTCACAAGTTCATTCCCGTAGAATAGCCGATGCGTAGGGAGAATCTCCAAGTGGTTTCCTACCACATTGGTCAAATACATCAAATGATAATCTGCTGCCTTCCAAGGAGAAGGCACCTGTACGGCTTCCTGCTCTTTCCGGTATTCAATGGCTGCTTCTAGTCGATGATGCCCATCGGCTAAGATTACTTTTTTATCAGATAAAGTCTTTAAGAATTGGGCAATTATCGCTGGATCTGTAATTCGAGCAAGTACTTCACGCACACCTTGGTAATCTTCCAATTCATACAAAGGTTGTTTCATTGCCTGATCCATCCAGGGCTCAAGATTCTGATTTGCATCCTCATATAACCCATGCGTAGGACTGGCTTGAATCTCTGTGGCACGAAGTAGATCCACCCGGTCATGTACTGCAGACACAATGGTGTTTTCGTGTCTCAAGATTTTATTTTCCTCCCAGGGAGTTGCTTTAATTTGCGCGATAAACCCTTTTCTGCAACGCTCCTCTTTTTCTCCAGGAAGACGGAAATACTGGTAATACACGTAGATTCCTGGTACATCGTCTTGCTCCAAGACACCAGTAATCTTCCATTTTTGGAGTAGATTTTTTGCTGCTAAATGACCTTCCTCACCCTCAGGAACGGACAAATGAATACTATTTAGCGGATTCTGATACAGCAATTCCCGCTGCTTTGCTGAGACCACATCAAAAAGTGGGGCCGTCAATTTTTCTAAATTTTCGCCGAGTTCCTTGGAATAGCGCCAAGCTTTAAGCGGTAAAATTTCAGCCATCAGGTCAAGCGATTGGTCCAGTTTGTCGTTTTGGTTTGGCTAAGCGGAGTATTGGGATTCACTCGCTTATCTTCCTCCTCAAAAAATTCAACTGCTAGGGCTGCAAGTAGTATTTTTTCTTCCTCGGTAAACTGAGGTTCCAGAAGTTCGGGACTAAAAAAGCGATCCACAAACTTGGTGTCAAACTGCCCAGATTGAAAGGCTTCGTGAGACAAGGCAAAGCGGCAGAAATCCAAGGTCGTTTGGATACCTGTAATCCGGTAATCATCGATGGCACGAATCATCCGATCGATTGCTTCCTGTCGCGTAGCGCCATGAGCAATCAATTTGGCAATCATGGGATCGTAGTAAATAGGAATGTCCATTCCTTCTTCAAATCCATCGTCTACCCGTATACCAGGTCCCTGGGGACGTCGATAGGTAAGTAACCTCCCGATATCAGGCAAAAAGTTGTTTTTTGGATCCTCAGCATAGACACGTACCTCCACCGCATGACCTTGGATGGTTAAATCCTCTTGAGAAAAGGAAAGTGGCTTTCCTTCGGCAATCCAGATTTGTTCCCGAACCAGGTCCTTGCCCGTAATCATCTCCGTAACTGGATGCTCCACCTGAAGTCGAGTATTCATTTCAAGAAAATAGAAATTGAGTTTCTCGTCAACAATAAACTCCACTGTGCCTGCTCCATAATAGTTGCAAGCCTTCGCTACACCGATGGCAGCCTCTCCCATCGCCATTCGCATGGCTGGACTTACTACTACAGATGGTGCTTCCTCGATCACCTTTTGGTGACGACGCTGAATAGAACACTCTCGCTCAAATAAATAAACCACGTTTTGGTGTTGGTCTCCCAAAATCTGGATTTCAATATGTCGAGGAGAGGAAATGTATTTTTCAATGAATACAGCCCCATCGCCAAAGGAAGAGATTGCTTCTGATACAGCACGATTCATTTGCTCATCAAACTCTGCCTCTGATTCCACTACACGCATCCCTTTTCCCCCACCACCAGCAGATGCTTTAATCAAAATGGGGTAACCGATCTCTCTAGCTTTCGCTTTGGCCACAGCCACATCAGAAATCGCCTCTTCGGTACCGGGTACTAGCGGAATGTCATAGGCCGCTACGGCTTGTTTGGCAGCAAGTTTGGATCCCATGACCTCGATAGATTCTGGAGAGGGTCCAACGAATAAAATTCCAGCTTCCTGCACTTGTTTTGCGAAAGCGGCATTTTCGGACAAGAATCCATACCCTGGGTGAATGGCATCTACTCCTAATTCTTTACAGGCAGCTAAAATTTTTGTGCCAACTAAATAGGATTGATTGGAAGGAGCAGGTCCTAAGCAATAGGCTTCATCGGCAAAGCGTACATGGGGAGAAAATCGATCTGCTTCGGAATACACTGCTACAGTAGAGATACCCATTTCTCGGGCTGTTCGCATGATTCGAAGCGCTATTTCGCCACGATTGGCAACCAATAGTTTGGAAATTTTTTTCATAGGTACGCTAAAGTTTGACTTGGGCTGCTCGCAAGAGCTGAAGCGAAATAAGGAATTTATTTTGAGCTTTCGTACTTAAAGACAGGGATAAAAACTGTTTTTTGCATCCAAGTAAGATAAGTCTTATTTTTGGTTGTTTTAAAACCGAACCCTTTTCCTCGAACACTCTAAATTCTTAAGACGTTGGATCTATTTGCAAAGTTAAAAACGAATATGGGCCCATTAGGCAAGCACTCTGAGTTTGCTGACGGCTACTGGTCATTTCCCAAACTTGAGGGTGAAATCGCCCCTCGGATGTATTTCAAGGGGAAAGAAGTGCTTACCTGGAGTTTAAATAACTACCTAGGTCTAGCCAATCATCCCGATATCCGTAAAGCTGATGCAGATGCAGCCGCCAAATGGGGCGCTGCCTATCCAATGGGTGCACGTATGATGTCAGGTCAAACCGATTTACATGAGCAATTGGAAGATGAACTGGCTGCTTTTGTAGGAAAAGAAAAATCTTACCTCCTGAATTATGGATACCAAGGCATCATGTCAGTTATTGATGCACTTTTAGATAGAAAAGATGTCGTGGTTTACGACTCGGAATGCCATGCTTGCATTATTGATGCTTTACGTATGCATTTGGGCAAGCGCTATGTCTTCCCACACAATGACATTGAAAGTTGTGAAAAGCAACTTCAACGCGCCACCAAATTAGCAGAAGAAACAGGAGGAGGAATCCTCTTGATCACGGAAGGTGTATTCGGGATGACTGGAGATCAGGGCAAGTTGAAAGAAATCGTTGAACTGAAAAAGAAATTTGATTTCCGATTATTGGTAGACGATGCTCATGGTTTTGGAACGATGGGTAAAACTGGAGCAGGTACAGGTGAAGAGCAAGGGGTACAAGATCAAATCGATTTGTACTTTTCTACCTTCGCCAAATCTATGGCTTCAATTGGTGCCTTCATCGCTGGTGATGCGGACGTGATCTTATTTTTGAGATACAACATGCGTTCCCAGATTTTTGCCAAGTCCTTGCCAATGTTGTTGGTTGAAGGAGCTCTCAAGCGTCTTGATATGCTGAGAAGTCAGCCTGAATTGAAAGACAATCTTTGGAAAATTGTACATGCACTTCGCAAAGGGTTGGTCGAAAATGGATTCAGTACTGGAAAATCTAACTCTCCTGTAACACCGGTGGTATTAAATGGTACTGTTGGTGAAGCAGCGGCACTTTCCATGGACTTAAGAGAGAATTTTGGAATCTTCTGCTCCGTAGTAATCTATCCTGTAATCCCTAAAGGCATGATTATCTTGCGATTAATCCCTACAGCAGTGCATACAATTGAAGATGTAAACTTGACTGTAAAGGCGTTTGCAGCAGTGAAAGACAAGCTAACTTCTGGGGTTTACAAGAATTCAGAACTAGCACTTTCTTTTGGAGAATAAAAAAAAAGTAAAAAAAAGCGCCTTAGAATTGAAATAGTAAGTATTTGGCCTATATTAGAACCTTATAAACTTATCATCAACCCTAAAAAACTTTTACTATGAGCAAATTTAGCGAAGTAAAAAATCTAGTAATGAGCTTGGAAGCTGACTTCGAAAAGTTCTACGACAAAGGAAATCAAGCTGCAGGTACCCGCGTAAGAAAAGGGATGCAAGATTTGAAAAACCTAGCGCAAGCAATCCGTACTGAAGTACAGAACAAGAAAAACGCTGGTTGATTCTAAATAAAAAAGGTGGGTTAACCCACCTTTTTTTTACCATTAAATTCAAGTGGAGCCTAAAACTCCACTTTATTGTTTTCTACCTGAACATCAGCCATTCGCTTGCTTGGATCAATCTCTACAGATTTGATAGTATCTAGTGATCTTTTTAAACTAATCGTATGCGTAGGATGTGTCCACGGCCAATCCTGACTCAACACAAGACTTGGAGCATTTGACTCCACTTTTTTCTTCCCACGCATCATTTCCAAAGGCAGGTAGACCGATTCCTTGGTTCCATCCTTGTAAGTGATCACCACATCTACTGGCATAGGCATACCTCCTACTCGTTCCAAGGTAATTGAAATACCATCCTCCGTTGCCTTAACTTCTTTGACTCCATAATCGATGGTCTTTGTGGAATTGACAAAGTACTCTTTGTACCAATCCAATTCCAAGCCACTTTCTTTCTCCATGACACGAATCAGGTCGTTGACGTTGGGGTGCTTAAACTTCCAGGTATTCCAGTAGCGAAGCATTCCTCGGTCTCGAGCCTCTTCACCGATCACATAGCCCAACTGAGCTAAGAAAACGGCACCTTTACTGTATGCAGCTGCCCCATAGGCTGAATTGGTTTGGTAATGATCTGCATGGGTAGACATTGGCTCCTCCAGCCCAGATTTCACCAAGCGGAAGTATCCTCCGTAGGAGCCACGATGTGGTGTAGCACTTGCTTGAAATATAGAAGCCATCGCCAAATTAGTAGCATAAGACGTAAAGCCCTCATCCATCCAAGGGTACAAGGATTCGTTAGAAGCCAGAACCCCATGAAACCAGCTATGAGCCAATTCATGCACCATTACCCCTACCAAGCTAGATAGGGAACGCTCGCCAGTGATCAAAGTGGACATGGCATACTCCATTCCTCCATCACCACCTTGAACAACTGAAAACTGCTTGTAAGGATATTGACCGAAATTTTTGGACAAGAAGTCAATTGCCTTGGGGGTATATTCTTTCAACTTTTCCCAGTTTTCCGTGGTCTTCTCACCAGGGATGTAAAAATGGTGTACGGTGATGCCGTTTGCCATCTGTACCTTATCGTGTTTGTACTTATTGTCAGCGGCCCACATAAAATCATGCACCTGAGGTGCGACAAAATGCCAAGTCAAGGTTTTACCTTTTGGCTGAGGCACCTTTACTCCATCATCCTGGTACCCATGACCAATTTGATTTGGATTTTGGAGGTATCCTGTACCGCCTAGCGTATAGGTTTTATCGATGGTGATTTTCACATCAAAATCTCCCCATATCCCATAAAATTCCCTTGCTACGTATGGATTGGCATGCCAACCCTGCTCATCGTAATTGGCCATTTTGGGATACCATTGCGACATGGAATAGCGAACTCCCTCTTCTGAATCTCTTCCTGATCGTCTTACTTGAAGGGGAACCTGACCTTCAAAAGCCATTTCAAAATTTACTGTGGAATTGGGTAAAATCGGTGAAGGCAACTCCACCTCCAAAATAGTACCTACTTCTTTGTAAGTAACAGGCTTGCCATTCATGGTCAAACGAGTCGTGTGGAGATAGCCTATTTCCTCCGGGGTCAATTTGGATATTCGATCCTTGACCCGTTGATCTGGATCTGCGATGGTACGAGAGCGCACATCCATCATACTTCCTGGTTGGAAGGCATTGTAATAGAGGTGGTAAAATACCCGAGTTAAGGTATCTGGGGAATTATTTGTATAGCCTAGAACCTGCGTTCCTTGGTACCGGTTAGTAGCCACATCCATGTCCACTTCCATCTTGTAGGAAACCGCTTGTTGAAAACGACCATTCTGGGCATAGCCGAGGCCAATTGCCATAAAAAAGAAAAGCCCTAACAAGGACTTGGATCTATATTTTGCCATTTTTTATTTTTTCTTAAAGAAAATCAAAAAGCGAGCTTTCCCCAAACCATGTATAAAAAAATAGTCCAGCTTCTAAGACAATACCTTCCTTTGAAGTAAATTGAACCTTGAAAATCAGTAAAATTGGTTTACTTAGTAAAATTGAAACACACCCTAAGTCAAATGAAAAAATTAGTTCTTTTAATTTTCCTGGCTATGCTGCAGCTAAGTGTGCATGCACAGCAGGTCAATATGGATGTATTTAAATCCATGAAAGCCCGAAGCATCGGTCCTGGTGCCATGAGCGGTAGAATCACAGCCATCGATGCAGTGCACGATGATCCCACAACCATCTATGCCGGATCAGCTTCTGGTGGCCTTTGGAAGTCTACTTCTGGAGGGATTACTTGGGAACCTATTTTTGACAATGAAAAGGTGCATTCTATAGGTGCCATTTCCATCTACCAGAAAAACCCAAACATCATTTGGGTAGGCACAGGTGAAGGAAACCCAAGAAACTCCTTAAACATGGGCTATGGGGTATATAGATCTATGGATGCTGGCAAAACCTGGCAGCTCATGGGACTTGAAAAAACCCGTGCCATCCACCGAATCATTGTTCACCCTGATGATCCCAACACCGTATTTGTAGGTGCTATTGGTTCTCCTTGGGGTACTCAAGAGGATCGTGGTGTGTACAAGACCACCGATGGTGGAAAAACATGGAAGAAAATCTTGTATGTAGACAATAAGACAGGTGTGGGAGAAATGATCATGGATCCCAACAACCCAAACAAAATCTTTGTCAATATGTGGGAACACAGACGCTACCCTTGGTTTTTTGAATCTGGAGGAGCTAGCTCTGGACTTTATGTAACTCAGGATGGTGGAGACAATTGGAAAAAACTATCCGCAGAAGAAAATGGATTGCCTAAGGGAAATCTAGGAAGAATGGGATTGGCCATCTCCAAAGCCAATAGCAGCAAGGTATATGCATTGATCGAATCCTCCAAAAATGCGCTCTATGTATCTGAAGATGGAGGAGGCAAATTCACCCTAATCAATGACAAAGCAGAGATTGGTGACCGACCTTTCTATTACTTTGAGATCCATGCCGATCCTAAAAACGAAAACAGACTATACACGCTATATTCTCGTGTAGGAATCACAGAAGATGGAGGCAAGAGTTTCAGAGAACTGCTCTCCTACTCAGGCGTACACCCCGATCACCATGCTTGGTACATCAATCCCAACGATCCATCTCTACTTATCAATGGTAACGATGGAGGATTGAATGTTTCCAGAGACATGGGTAAAACCTGGTTTTTTGCCGAAGGCATCACCGTAGGTCAGTTTTACCACATCAATGTGGACAATGAAATACCTTACAATGTGTACGGAGGGATGCAAGACAACGGCTCTTGGACAGGTCCAGCCTACCTTTGGAGAGGCGATGGAATCCGAAATACCTATTGGCAAGAAGTATCCTTTGGTGATGGATTTGATGTGGTATCTCACCCTGCCAACTCAAGATATGGCTACACTATGTCACAAGGAGGTAATGTGAGCCGTTTTGACAAACTCACAGGGCACAACCGTACCATCCGCCCTACGCACCCAGATAAGGATGTATTCCTTCGCTACAACTGGAATGCAGCGATTGCTCAGGATCCTCATGACATGAATACGGTTTACTATGCTTCTCAGTTTTTGCATAAGTCAACAGATTCCGGGGAGACCTGGGAGATCATTTCTCCAGACTTAACTACCAACGATTCGACTAAGCAGCGTCAGCAAAAAACAGGTGGTTTGACCTTTGATATTACCGGTGCAGAGAATCACACGACCATTATCGCGATTGCCCCTTCTCCTGTAGATAAGAATGTCATCTGGGTAGGTACAGATGATGGCAACCTTCAGGTAACTCAAGACGGTGGCAAGACTTGGACAAACGTTGCATCCAAATTGACTGGCTTACCTAAGGCTTCTTGGATTCCACAGGTTCAAGCATCTACCTACAATGCTGGTGAAGTATGGGTGATTGCCAACAACTACCGCAACAATGACTTTGCTGCCTATGCCTACCATAGCTCAGACTTTGGAAAGACTTTTACACGTATTGCAGATGATTCGAAAGTGTGGGGCTTCACCCTTTCCATCAAGCAAGATCCTACCGAACCAAACCTAGTTTTCTTGGGCACTGAGTTCGGATTGTACGTTTCTTTTGACAAAGCCAAAACTTGGAATAAGTGGGAACATGGCTATCCTAAAGCAGTGTCTACTTACGACATGACTATCCAAGAGCGAGAAGCTGACTTGGTGATTGGTACTTTTGGACGTGCGATCTACGTGTTGGATGATATCCGTCCGCTACGTGCATTTGCTAAGAATGGTGGAAAAGCTCCAGTTGGAAAAATCACTGCCTTCCCTGCGCCTGATGCCTATCAAGCAGAAATCCAGCAGCCACATGGCGAACGCTTCATGGCTTCTGCCAAGTATGCTGGCGAAAACAGAGTTTTTGGAGGTCGTTTGAGCTATTTGATTCAAGATGAAAAAGAAAAATTGGATTCTTTGACTGTGAAAATTTACACAGCTTCTGGAGAACAAATCAGAACCTTGAAAACCCTTCCTTCCAAGGGTGTCAACAGAATCATTTGGAACCTAGACCGCAAATCAACTGCTGAAATGACTGGCGGCTGGGGCGGAGGTCAAGGTGGTGGACAAGGTGGCGGAGGCCGTCGTGGATTCTTCGAACCAAGTGGTGGAGATGCACTTCCAGGTACCTATAAAGTGGTAATGGAATATGGAGGGGAATCTTCAGAAACTTCCATCACGGTACATGCGGATCCACGAATCAAGCCGGTTCTTACTGACCTTCAAGCCAAAGATGCTTTCTTGAAAAAAGTAGAAGCACTTTCTTCAGAAGTGACCGCTACTACCAAAAAATTGGACGAAGCTCAAAAGGTAATCGATAAGGTAAATTCACTAATTAAGGACGTGAAGACCGATGATGCAAAAGGGCTTGAAACCGCCGCTAAGGATATCAAGAAGAAATTGGATGCAGCGCGTGAAGCATTCACTGGACCTAAAGTAGAAGGACAAGGAATCGTTAGAAACCTATTCCCAACCACGATGAGTCGCTTGTTTGATCCAAGAAGCTATGCCAATTCAAGCTACACTGCCCCAGGTGCTACAGAAGAACGATTGCTTGGCCATGCCAAAGAGGCAGCAGCGGCAGCAATCGCCAAAGTAGAAGCCTTCATTCAGGGGGATTGGAAAGCCTTCGAAGAGAAGGTGAAAGCTACTCCTATCGATTTATTCCAGAATATCAAAAAATAAAGAATCCGTACATTTATAAAAAAAGCATCCTGAGCAATTGGGATGCTTTTTTTCCTTTTACATGAAAAATAGCCAGATTCTCCGAAACGCCTTAATGGGTACAGGGTTCCTATTTGGAATAGCCCTGGCCTTGGATTATTCCTTAGATAGTCGCGTTTGGGAAGGAATGGTGGTCAGCCAATCTGCCTTGACCGTGGAATACTGTGAGTTTAACCATCCCGAGCGATTCTTTCATCAGCCAGTGAATACCTACTCAAATTTGATTTTCTTTTTCTATGGCATGGTGGTATTTCAACTAGGTTGGAAAGATTGGAAAGCCTTTACAAATCGTGTGGCAAACACGGTTCGCAAATTCCCCTACTTATCCCTACTCCTTGCTGCCAACTTTATCTATTTAAGCCTTGGATCTGCTTTTTTCCATTCTTCACTGACTTGGATAGGCCAGCGCATGGACATGAATGCCACCTATGGACTTACACTTAGTTTGATCGGGATCGGATTAGTGCAGGTCTCCGTAAAAAAAGAGTTATCGTCGCGAATGCAACTAGGCATTGTCGGAGGTCTGCTGCTACTGATTGCCTCTTTTCTACCCTTAGCACTCCAAATTTCAAGTTCCATCCTCCTGCCCTCCTTATTTTTAATCCTGTTGGTATTAGGGATAATCAATTACTTTCAATACTCTGCTCAGCGCATTCCAGTTTTGGGAGGATTAAGTTTTATGCTGCTTGTAGTGGCCATTCAAATCCGCGCCTTAGATGTGGCTAAGGTCAACTGTGATCCAATGTCGATCTGGCAAGGACATGCCCTGTGGCACTTGCTCACAGCTACGAGCAGCTTGTTTATGTATTTTTATTTCCGAAGGGTAAAGAATGTGAATCGACTCAAAAAGGATTAAGGCTCAACACTAAAAACCAATAAGGAAAAGAGTTGACTCGCTAACCAATTAAAGGTTAGTTATTGATTGCTTTCTACTAGTTTTCATTTCTGATAGAAAAATCAAAATTCTGCTTGTAGATTCGAGCTATTATTTTGATCCAACCTCTTGACTTTTGAATCCTCTCGCAAAAAAAATATCCTGGAAAACGGCTGCCGGAATAGTCATCGCCAACATGATTGGGACTGGAGTATTTACCAGCCTAGGGTTCCAGCTTGCGGTAGTTCAAAATACCTGGACCATTTTATTGCTTTGGACTTTTGGGGGCATCATGGCCCTAATTGGTGCCTTGGTGTATGCTGAATTGGGCACCCATGTCCGGCGCAGGGGAGGAGATTACATTTTCCTTTCCGAAACCATCCACCCATTGGTCGGCTATCTCTATGCCTGGGTATCCTTGGTAGTGGGATTTTCTGCCCCCATTGCCATTGCTGCAATGGCCATGAACAATTACCTCAAACCTCTATTTGGAGAAACACTACTTCCAGGACTTATTTTCTTGGTACTCATTCCTACTGTACACATTTTTTCAGTAAGCAGCTCTGCCAAGTTTCAAAATGGGATGACTCTCCTAAAAATTGGATTTGTATTGGCCCTGATTGGGTTGGGATTAGGTTATTCTAGCACCATAGGGACATCTGCTTTGAATTTTTCGGCTACCTGGAAAGAAGAAGTGCTCCTTCCCGGCTTTGCCGTTTCCTTGATTTATGTGTTTTATGCCTATACAGGATGGAACTCCGCAGCCTACATCATTGAGGAAGTAGATCAGCCCAAGAAAAACCTACCCAAAGCCTTGATTGGGGCCACCTTGCTTGTGATGGTCATTTACATTCTCCTGCAACTCGTATTGCTCAAGCATGCCTCAGTAGACCAATTGGCGGGACAGGTTCAAGTGGCGGATATTGCCTTTGGCAACCTTTTTGGGCCAAATGGAGCAATTTGGGTTAGCCTATTTATCGGGATTCAATTGATTGCGACTATCTCCGGCTATGCATGGGTGGGTCCACGAGTGACCTATGCGATGGCCAAAGACTATAAATTATGGAAGCCGCTCGCAAAGGTCAATGCCAATAAAATCCCCGTTCGGGCGATTGTTGTGAATACTGCCATAAGCTTGATCCTTTTCTTATCGGGTTCCTTTGAGCAAGTCATGCTTTATGCTGGGTTTATTTTGCAGCTGATGAGTACAGTTACAGTCTATTCCTCCCTAAAAATCAAAAATGAGGAAGGGTTCAAAACACCATTCAAACCAATTCCACAACTCATTTACATTGGGTTTAGTGTAGCACTAATGGGCTACCTTCTGATCGATCGACCCAAAGAGAGTTTGGCTGGTATTGGAATTTTGGCTTTGGGCTGGGCGGTGTATGCCTTTGATAAAAAAGTGAAGTAACACCTTAGTTTTTAACTATCCAATAAGCGTCTATGGTAGTTGACTTGTCCCAAGTGGTAGTTAAAATGCCCGTAAAGGTGGATCAAAAAGTATCCTACTGTCATGGAATGTCCGAGAAACGAATGTTTGGATTGATCGCCTAGTTTTTTGGGATCCATGGATACCAAGGCTTGCTCTAAAATCTTTTTGAGTTCCGCCAACTCTTGGAGTAAGTCTTCTCTTCTAAGCTCGCTCGGCAAAAACTCACTGTCTCTATCTCGCTCAAATGCGATGCCACAAAGGTCCAACCCAAAAAACTGCTTCACGTTGCCAATCAAGTGAAGTGTCAGGTTGCCCGCAGAATTAGATATCCCTTGGTCAATACGCCAGAGATTACGCTCATCTGAATAGGCATTCAACTCTTCAATTAACTTAGATAAATCTCTTTGAAACAACAGGTTAAGCTCTTTGGTATTCATAGGAAGTTGAAGATTTGGGAAATGAATTGAATCAAAGGCAGATCCGATCCGCCCTTCTCAAAGATTTAAACTTACGGGAATTGATTATTGGGGTGATTCGGAATCGATAACATTTCTACGCTGCCCATATTTACTGGCAGAAGGCTCTGTTTGTGGCTCATTAACCGCAGGTGTCTCCAATTTAGGTGATGTAGTGTAGGGTTTTGGATCCGATCCTGAACCCTGATTTGGTTTCTTTTTCTTCTTCTTTTTCTTTTTCAATGCAGTATCCGAAGAATTCGAAGAACCCGAATTGGAAGGAGCACTTACTTTAGGAGCTTCACCTCCGGTGTAAGGAGGACCCTTTTCAAGGTGAGCTGGAAGTGGATTTTGAGCGACTGCCATTCCAATCAACTTCTCAATACGCACAAATTTGGGTTGATCCTTAGGATTGACGAAGGTGATGGCCTCTCCCTTTGCATCAGCTCTTGCTGTTCGGCCTACGCGGTGTACATAATCTTCTGGATCACCTGGCGTATCGTAGTTGATGACCAACTCGATTCCTACCACATCGATGCCTCTAGAGATGATATCCGTTCCAATAAGGATTTTTACTTTCCTATTTTTGAAAGCCGACATGATTTTTTCGCGCTCTACTTGCTCCAAATCAGAATGGAAAGCTTCGATATCAAAGCTCTTTCTTAACGTCTTGTGCAAGGCTTTTACTTTATCCTTGGTCGAACAAAAGACAATAACCGCCTCGTAATTTTTCTGTGAAAGAATGTGTCGAACCAATTCCTCCTTCTGTGTATCGTAAACCGAATACATGGATTGCGTCACCCCAGAGGCTGTTTTTCCGATGGCGATGGAAATCTCCTCCGGCTTGTTCAGGATCTTCATGCTGAACTGACGGATTTTTGGCGGCATGGTCGCTGAAAAAAGGATGGTTTGCCGATTTTGTGGAAGGTAGTTGACAATTTTCAAGATATCGTCCGAAAATCCCATATCCATCATGCGATCCGCCTCATCCAATACTAAATGTTCTAGGGTGCTTAAGTCAATTTTTCCTCCAGCCAAGAGCGCAATTAGGCGACCAGGCGTAGCGACGACAATCTCAGCACCTGTTTCTAGGGCCTTTTTCTGTTGCTCCCATACGATTCCATCCCCTCCCCCATAAATCGGCACTGAACTGATCCCCAAGAAATAGGAGAACCCTTGTATTTGTTGATCGATCTGAATAGCCAATTCCCGAGTAGGTGCCAAGATCAAGGTATTGAGCGAAGTAGCTCCAGATTTTGAAATTTTATTGAGGATAGGCAACACAAACGCTGCAGTTTTTCCTGTTCCAGTTTGTGCGCATGCGATCAAGTCTTTACCTGCTAAAATGACAGGAATCGCTTTTTCCTGGATAGGGGTGGGTTTATCAAAACCCATGGCATCGAGTCCTTCTTGTAAAGAGGCCTCAAAATTAAAAGTAAGAAAATTCAAGTTGAAATGATTTTTGAGAAATAAAGGGAGGCCAAAGTCTGGCCCATTACTCAAATATACGGGAATTTGGGACAAGTTGGCATCAACAGGATTTGTAAAAGGAAGGAAAGGCTTGCTTTTGCCTGTATAGATCCCTTAAAGGCGAACTGAGATCAATAAAACTGAAATTCAAGGAGTTGAGAAATTTGGTTGAAGGCAAAGTCAAGTCAAAAGAAAAATTAACCGCTGCTGCACTATTTCTTGGTCTCTAGCTGCATTTTTCCGAGCTTGGTACTTCTTATACTACTTGATCTGGCTAAGCCAATTCATTATGAAAAAACTTCTTCTACTTCTTTCCTTGCTATGTACATGGGAAGGATTTGCCCAAGGTCTTCCTGGCCTTGGTGCAGGTACAACACCAAATAACCGTCCCATTTTACACGGGAAAAACTGGGTAGCCATTACAGGCAAGCCTCTAGCTGCTACCGCAGGTGCACTAATATTCCAGCAAGGCGGAAATGCCGTGGACGCAGCCTGCGCGATGATTGCAGCCACCTCTACCATGTGGGATGTACTTTCTTGGGGCGGAGAAACGCAAGCCTTGATCTACAATCCCAACACCAAAAAAGTAATTGCTATCAATGCCATGGGCGTAGCGCCTACTGGGGCTACTGTGGAATTTTACAAAGGCGAAGGCATGAACTACCCACCTCAATATGGTCCTTTGGCCGCCACTACACCCGGTACTCCTGGAGGTATACTGACTATGCTTGCTGAATATGGCAAACTGAGTTTGGAACAAGTGCTCATGCCCGCCATGGACTTGGCCAAAGGCTACCCTATCGAAGCACAAACAGCCAATGCCATCGAAAACAACAAGTCTCGGATCAAAGAATGGCCCTATTCCAAGAAGGTGTTCCTCCCCCATTTGGGCGAATCCAGAGAGGCACCTGTAGCCGGAGAAATCTTTGTGCAAGAAGATTTGTACCAAACCCTACTCAAATTAGTGGAAGCGGAGCGGGCAGCATTGAAAGCAAAGAAATCACGAAAAGAAGCCATCTATGCTGCCTACGATCGCTTTTACAAGGGAGATATCGCCAAGGAGATCGTGCGCGGTACCCGAGAGCAAGGTGGCTTGTTTACTGAGGCGGATTTAGCTAATTGGAAGGTGAAAATTGAGGAGCC
>JACCEE011620757.1_pt1 | contig 22642 bp, 55 predicted proteins | sample 7449931 | NCBI WGS metagenome assembly JACCEE01 (sample SAMN15323457, study PRJNA562643) | freshwater metagenome | isolation source: river surface water | place: USA:Blue River Watershed | collected 2017-08-19 | reverse complement strand
TTTTTGTTGAGGTGGTCATGACCCCAGCTGTGCAACAATACAGCCACTTGGACCACGAGGTCATAATTCATAAAGATCAGTGTCGCCGGGTCATGCGATGGTGCGAAGAACAATACGGCCCACGTTGGGAAGCAATAGGTAATAGAACTGGCGTATGGTCAGTGTTTTGGGCCGGTAGGGGTCAAACTGATCAGTATAGATTCTGTTTTGCAAAAGAAAAAGATATGCTGTTGTTTATTTTGAGGTGGTCGTGATTGAAATCATAACAAAAGATTGGCCATTAACATTGTGGTATGAAGTTGTAGATTGGTGCTACACAACTTTCGGCAAAGGTGAATGGGATAATAATTGGTATTTCGGCGATGACTATAGCATTTACATCCACGAAAAATATTTGCCATTTTTTATATTGAGGTGGTCATGAATCATGGACCTTTGACACCAGTGGAGAAGATTTTGTCTACTCTTCGTCGCAAACATACCAAAAACGAGTGGCGGTTTGATTACAATCCCGACAAAGAACGCTGGGAAACTTATCGCACGCCAATTGAATGGCCGCATGGCCTGTATGGTTGGTTGTGGGCACTTGGCAATCCGGGTAGTGATCCAGCAGGTGAAGATCACTGTGTGTGGGACTATCAAGGTGGCCATATCTACTTCTATGATGAGAAGTTGGTCACTGCATTTATGTTGAGGTGGGCATGACAGCAAAATACAGTCGCAGTCGAGATCTCCGTCATCGTGTGGAAGTGCCGCATTCAGGCGGTTGGGTATTTGGCAAGGATCAGAGGTTTGAGTGGTGCAAACAAAACTGTCAAGACGACTACAGGGGTGCAATGTTTCGTCGGGACCAAACTGTGTGGCATTTTAGATCCCAACAGGATGCTGTGTTATTTGCATTAAGGTGGGCATGAAACCCTGCGAGTTACAGATAATGTTGAGCCGAGAGTGGCGAGAATTAGGACAACATACCGGGCCGTGGCCACCTACTTCCGAAACACGATTTGTCACAGGCAATCCAAAATATGACGCACAACTTCATCGTATATCTGTTGAATATGGTATAGAATTGGATGTCGATCCAAGGCATCAAGAAGTTAAAAATTATCGTGTAGTTGACGAACAAAAGTTCGTGATGTTTTTGTTGAGGTGGTCATGAAAGTTTACCAAGTTGCGGGTTATCCACGGAGTCATTATTTTGTCAAAGACTTTCAAGAGTTTATGAACATAATGAGTTGGATGAGCAAAAATGATGTGGATTACTTGCACGAATCCAGTAGCCTGCACGGATATGGTTTTAGCGTTCGCAAAAACATCGAGTGGTTCCGACTAAAGTGGCTATGAGAGTACATCAACTTTCGTTTCAGTCCAGCGAGCGCTATCCCTGGAACTATCGCATAGAATTTGGGGATACCAAGCTTGGTCGCCTTTGGGGAGATATTCAACCTTGGACTCAACGCCTGGAAGTGCCGGGTGTGTGGGTCGGCTCAACATTCTACACCAACGATCAAGGTATGAACATTGTTGCACTGAAGTGGTCATGAGCTCAGACTGGCAATACAAGATCACCATAGAACATGCCAACTGGTGGGAAGTAGAAGACTGGTGCAAGATATGCATAGGTGAGTTTGATCAAGATTGGTACAAGCTGGGCATAGATCCTGCTGAGTGGGTCATTGATGGCCGAACACGCACCACGTGGTTGTTCAAAAAACACGAGCATGCTACAATGTTCATATTAAGGTGGGTATGAAATACTGGAACAAAGACAAAAAGATTCGACAACAGCATTGGCATGCAGTGCAACGCCCGATCCGTAAAGGCTGGAATTATGCCCAAGTCAAACGTGAATTGCAGTTAACAGATTCGCCTGGCCGGTTCTATCTCTACCACGGTAGTCAAACAGTGTGGTTTGAGCTTGAGCAGGATGCTATGTGGTTTGCGTTGAGGTGGCCATGCGAGTAGATATCAAACCGCAGTGGCGGAAACTTGCTAACTGGTATTGGGACAATGCTGGTGGCTACGAGGGCGTGGGCATGAGCATCTGGGATATGCTCCAGCGTGATTACGGTGCTTTTAAAGTATTCAACATCAACAGCATGAGAGAAGATCGGCAGATGTGGGTTCGGTTCCCGGATGAAAAAACCTATACAGCGTTCTTGCTGAAGTGGTCATGAAAGTTCGAAACACATTAGAAATGGACAAGGTCTGGCATACCTTGCCAGACAAGCTGGAGAACTTTGTTGGCACACGTCGTGATGACTCATTCACTCGGTTTCGTATTTGCAATAAATTTCCCAGGTGGCAATTCAATGGTGCAGACACATTTGAGAATATCATTTTTTGGTGTGAGCGTAATTTAGGCAACAATTATGTCTGGAACTTTGAAACAATTTATTTCAAGACCGAACAGGACAAGGCATTCTTTTTGCTGAAGTGGTCATGAAAATAAACTTTGGAAGCATCCTTGACTCAACAGAGTCAGAGCTGATTGATCATGCCCGGTTCCTGGCCGAATACGAACCAGTATACCTATCCAGTGGTTTCATTAACTCCGGTCGGAAGCCACCTCATGGTTACGAAAACTATGTTTGTGTGGATGTATTAGGCCCAGAGTTTGTGTGGATGAACGAATACTTTAACAAAGAACAATACACTTGGTATCTTTGGTTTGAGTCAATCTTTCTTGTTACACCCGAGATGGCAACATTTTTAGCATTGAGATGGCGATGATGTTTATTCATACCTATGATGAGTACTGGAATCAAGGCTATGCTGTAGCCGCATTTCCAACTCCTAGCATTGATCTAATTGTTGAAATGAAAACCTGGTGTCAAAAATCATACGGCGAGCCAGGCGAGCGTTGGCAAGACCAAATTATACACGGCGAAGTACTGTTCAGTGATAAGAAGGATTTGATGTTGTTTGTATTGAGGTGGGCATGATGGGTCTAGTGAGAGTAGCCACTAGCGGCTGGGTCAACGAAAACTTGCTGAAAAATTTTGAACTTTGTACTACCGCTGATGTAGATGGGTTGGACTGGTATGTTGTACGCACTTATCGCAGTGATATTGCTGCCTGGCTTAGAGAACAGCCGCGCTGGCAACACTACGAACATGGTGGCGATCAGTACCGACATGGCCACATCTTTGAAGTAGACGAAAAACTCTATACCTTGTTGTGTTTAAAATGGCAATGATTGACGAACAACACGATCACCGAGTTCGAATCTCCTTGAAAACTCGAAATATCTGGAACATCGACGAAAGAGTGTTAGAGGTCACTCAGATCAGGGCATGGCTTGACGAACTAACCGATTGGCAACTTGAAGCTTATTCGATGAGATACTATCATAGTACTCCGGACCTTGAATCTGTTGTTGACGTTTGGTTCAAACACGAGCACCATGCTGTGGCCTGTGCTCTAAGGTGGTCATGAAAATCGATGTAGAACTCACAACCTGGCACGGCTGTCGGTACTACACTGTGCGACCACACATTGATTTTTGGCACACAGTCAGTGACAGTGGTATCTGGATTGACATGGAATCCTGGTGCCAGCAAACATTTGGGGAGAAAGGAGATCCCTGGAGCAACTGTGCTGAACGTTGGTACTACAACAACAGCAAGATCTTCCTACGCGAAGAAACAGATCTTTCTTTGTTCTTGCTACGCTGGCAGTGATCAGCGATAGATGTAGTTCACAGTGTCAGGATTTTCTCGGTAGACACCAGCACCATTCTTCAAATGAAAGCGTCGAGCCATCTCAGTCTTGGGACTCAAGGTCACATAGGTCTCGATGCCAGGAAATTCTGCTTCGATGCTCTTTTGAGCTTCGCGAATCAAGTCGCGACCGGCCCCGGCAGTGTAGCTCCAAATGGTGTAAAATACCGCAGTTGTGGCAGTCTCAACCAAGTCTACCAAGTCATCTACAGCAGCAGGGATGTCGTTCAAAAACTTCACGCAAGTGACAGCTTGAGTTTTGTCCCCGTCTTTGAGTACATAGATTCTGCTGTTGGCATTGACTCGTTGAGTCACAGGTATTTCGGGACGAACAGGGTCGTCTTTGATCAAAGTTTCAAGGTCGTCGGTGATGGTTGTGTATGCTTGCAACATGTTACGCTCTCCAGTGTGCAACCTTATTTATCTACGCCGTTTAAAAACGGTGGTTAAATACAAAACCATGAGCTTTGAATCCCGCGTAATTCCCAATTTTCTTACCGATGAAGAAATTGCTTTGATCGAGTCCACAGTAGAGCAATACCGCACTGACGCAACTACCTTTGTTGATGTTGGCACCGGTGCTAACCACAACGCTGTAACACACTGTTTCTTTTTGTGGATGCCACAGTATCAAGCGATTGCGGATATTCTAGTACCGAGACTGAAACAGCACTTTGGGCAGGACTTACAGCTGGATACCACACACATCTTAAATGCCTATGTGCCCTATGGCATCCACACAGATGTGATGTCAGCAGGTTTTGATCCCAAAGGTCCCAGGGATGCTGCTTGGACTTTTATTATCCCTTTGGACAATTACAACAGCAATACTGTTGTGTTTGAGCAAAAACACGAAACCATTAAAACCGTGCAGGAGTGGGTAGATACTGTACACCCCGAAACACACCCCATCAACGACGATTTCCATCAACGCTATTTGACTCACGTTGATCGCCTGGATCTACAGTGGCTCACGCCCGAATCAGTTTTTCCCTGGCGCCGTGGAGATTTGTTTGCTGCTGATCGGCGCAAGTTTCATGTCAGTGACAATTTCCCAGCTCACGGCGTTGAGTGCAAGCGCGGTATTGTGATTTGGTCAACTGTGCCCAAGCAATAATGCCAAATGTGCTTGATTTGCTGAAACGTATTCTGCTACAATAATATCATGCTGAACGCAACAGCATCTATATAGGAGATTATCAAATGCAAATCAATCAAGAAACCAAAACTTTCAAACTGTTGAACGCCCTGCAAGCCGGTGAGCGTGTGAGCGCTAGCCAAGCCAGCAAGCGTTTTGGCATCAAGAACATCAGCGCCGAAGTCAGCCGCATCCGCCAAGCTGGTTACGCTGTGTACGCCAACAAGCGTGTGGCCGGCAACCATGTTGAAGTCACTGAGTACCGTTTGGGCACTCCCAGCCGCAAGCTGATCGCTGCTGGCTACAAGGCCATGGCACTTGGTCTTGCTTAATTAGTACTTGAGTACTAATAAAAACCCTGCCCCGAGCAGGGTTTTTTATTGACTGCAACACCAAGAGATGTTATAATTGCTGCGTAAAGGAGCTTTTATGTTTGATCGATTTCTCAAACTGCTGGAACGCCTAGGACGAAAACGCATTGTCATGGATCGGGTGGAAAACCGTCCTTACTTGGAACGCTACTACTTGTTTCTCAAAGATCGTGATAACTTTCCCTTTAACATTTTTCTGCATCACTTTATGTGTAGCGACCCTGATGACGTACATGATCATCCTTGGCCCTATGCTACACTGATTCTCAAAGGAGGATACTATGAATGGCTTCCACAATTTAATAGCAAAGGCGACCGAATCGGTGAAATCGCTGTATGGCGAGGACCCGGCCATTTTCGTATATGCCGCGCTAATAGTTTTCATCGCATCGAGCTTGACCCTAGCGTAGACTGTTGGACACTGTTCATGCCCGGCCGTAAACAGCGAGACTGGGGATTCTTGAGCAAGGGCAAATGGGTGCAGTGGGAACAGTATTTGAAACAACGAAAGGCAAAAGCATGAAATTTTTATGGCGTTATATTCAACGTAAACTACAGAATATCGGTCCGGACGAGCCTGATGAAATCCGGGCGTCCAATAGAATAGGCACAGTTCGTGCCCGGGAAGATTTCGAAGGTGACGAAGGCTTAAATATGCAATTGCACAAGGCCATTGGTGGCCGTATTGTGAGCTTTAACCACTATGATCGCAAGTCAGATCGCAGTCATCGCAAAGTCTACATCATCACAGACGAGCAGGACTTTGAGCAAGAATTGAGCAAGATCATTACCCTGGAATCCATGCGAGGTTAAAATGGAATACATCATTGCGTTTGTGTTGGGTATGCTAACTGCCACCCTACTGATCCGTTGGGTAGCACAACGTATAATTCAACGCCTGCTGGACCAGGTCGAAAAGGAACTGCCCAAGGATACAGACAACAAACTCAGTGTGAATCTTGAGTTTGAGCAAGATATCTATTTCTTGTACAACAGCGAAGACGGCTCTTTTATTGCTCAAGGTAATGATTTGGCAGAACTCAAACAACATCTTAACCAACGTTTTCCCAATCGCACCATTGCCATTGTCAATGGCGATCCCGTTGCTTTGAAAAACCTAGGGCAACAAATAAAGGAATTCAATGAAAATAGCAATAGCGTCGGATCTACACCTTGAATTTGGTGACTTGGATTTTGACAACAAAGACAACGCTGACGTCTTGATCCTCAGCGGTGACATTCTTGTAGTAGAAGATCTGCGTGACTGGGATGCCAACAACATCATGGGCGAAGGCACCAAAAGCCAACGTTGGCATGAGTTTATGCAACGCTGTAGTGAACGGTTCCCCCATGTAATTTACATCATGGGCAACCACGAACACTATCACGGCAACTTTAGCCGTAGTCATGAGCGTCTTAAACAGCGCCTGGCTTACTTGTCCAACATTCATGTGCTAGAGCGCGAAGTGTTCACTGTGGACGATGTGACCTTTATTGGCGGTACGCTGTGGACTGATATGAACAACGGTGATCAGCTCACGCTGTATCACATGCGTACCATGATGAATGACTTCCGTTGTGTGTGGTACGAAGCCAAAGATCGCCGGTTTGGGCCCAAGGATGCGTTTGAAGAACACTTCAAAATGAAGCAGTACATCAGTACCATTGTTGAAGGCAAACCGGACCAAAAGTTTGTGGTATGTGGGCATCACGCACCCAGTCATCTCAGCGTACATCCCAAGTATGCCAATGACCAAATAATGAATGGTGGCTACTATTCAGACATGTCGGAGTTTATTCTAGACCGGCCGCAGATCAAGCTGTGGACTCACGGACACACTCATCATGATTTTGACTATGTAATCGGCGAAACCCGTGTGGTGTGTAACCCACGTGGCTATATTGGATACGAAGCGGAGGCAGCACAATGGCAACTGAAAACAGTGGAAGTATGAATGAACAGCGAGCAATCGGTCAGCGCGGGTTCCTAATTCGTGGTCTAGATGAAATTTGGTTCCGGGTATACCACCCAGACAATAGTTTCACTGACTACGAAATCACACACCATGACTGTGAGATTGTGATCATTGATCCATCGGCTGCGTTGATTCAAAGCGATGCTGGTGAGTTCTTAGACTACACTACAGAAAGCATGGAAATTGTAAAATGAGCTTGAAAACAGTGACACTAACTCGGCACCAAATTGAGCGACTGGCAGTGTTTTTGGCTTTACAAAAAAATGTTGAGCGTGTTACAATACAAGAGACCAACGAAACTGGCATTGGTGCTAGTCATTGGGCAGTGTATCACAGCATCATGTCCGAGCGTGATTGGCAAGAAGAAATAACCGATGTGGGAGCATGGTAATGAAAGTTTATATCTTTTGATGAAAGTTTATAAATACTAGTAGGAGATACTAGTATGCACAAACATCACATTATACCAAAACACATGGGCGGCTTAGACAATCCGGAAAATTTAGTAGAACTTACTGTTGAGGAACATGCTAATGCTCATAAAAAATTGTGGGAAGAAAAAGGGTGCTGGCAAGATTATGTAGCTTGGAAGGCATTGACCGGGCAGATAGATTCGGACGAAATACGAAAACTGATCATTTCCTATACGCTCAAAGGCAAAACAAAAAGCAATGAACACAAGAAAAAACTTAGTGAGGCGGCTAAAAAAAGAAAAGCAAGTCCCGAGACAAGGAAAAAAATGTCAGAGACGCGGAAGGGTAGAAAAATAACATGGGATCTAAATGCTAACACTCCCGAACTAAAAAAACAAAAAAGTGAAAAGATGAAAGGGATACCAAAACCAAAAGTTGTATGCCCCCATTGCAACAAAAGCGGTGGCGCACCACAAATGAATAGATGGCACTTTGATAACTGCAAGGAAAAATAATGCTCGTTTACATTAACAAATACAAAGATCACTGGATCTCACCATACACAATGATTGACTGGGTGTTCTTTTGGAAGGACTGGTCAAAGTGTGGTCGTAAGTGGACTCTAACTGACACCCTAGAGGACGAAGCAGAGACTGTCAAGGGCGGCAAAAGCCGTTATGTGGAACGCCCAGAATGGACTGAAAAGTGGGCCGATCGACTCACACCCTTGAGTCAGGCAATTCAATGGGTTTGGGACCGCGTGGATCGCAAGATTGACTATGTCAAAATCGACCGTTGGGATACATGGAGCATGGATCACACTCTAGGACACATTGCTTTGCCTATGTTGCGTCAACTCAAAGCAACCAAGCACGGCGCACCATTTGTAGACGATGAGGATGTGCCCGAAGAGCTCCGGTCTACATCTGCTCCTCCTAAAGAAAACGAGTGGGACACTGACGGCAATCACTTCCGTCGCTGGGATTGGGTCATGAGCGAAATGATCTTTGCGTTTGAGCACAAGCTGGATGATAGCTGGCAAGATGCTTACCGCTCAGGCGACCATGATATTACCTGGATTCCTGTGGATGCTGAGGGCAATGAAGTGCCCAAAGGCGAGCACAAATACTATCAAATGGGCCGCGGACCAAAAGACACTTATCAATGCGACTATGATGGTATAAAGAAAGTGGAAGAAAGAATCCAAAACGGCTTCCGACTGTTTGGCAAGTACTACCAAGGTCTCTGGGACTGATGAGCGAAGAGTCTAACTCAGCCAAAGGGCGGACCAGTTTCGATATTACCACAGGTAATACACTGGTTCACTTTTTCAATCGCAACATAACACCCTACGCCACCGAGGCCGGCGGCTTCCGCTTCGATCTGGTGCCTGTTGAGCAGCAAAAGGACATCATGATCAATGTTGCCCGCATGCATGCCCAGCAAGAGTACAACCGCATCATGGACTTGGTCACTGTGCTCAGCAAACAAGCCGATGATATCAAACGCAGATTGGATATCACGGACATGGTTCATGCGGCCCGATACGAATTCCAAATTGCCCATGGCCAAATCTATTGGTTGGTGTTTGACACTAGAAAAAACCACACCCGTTTGGTCATGCACGGTCCGACCGAATGGTCCACAGGCGCTCCTGCTGAATATGAGTATATTTGCCGAGTTCGTTGGTTAGGTGATTATACTTGGCAAGAAGTTGACGAGAATTCCAATCCAGTGTAAAATATAGCTATGCCCAATCTATCTGTTGTTACCTCAAATGTCCAAACTGTCGACGACTGGCTTGAATCCCTGGAAAAAAGCAGCAAAGCCGAAGCAGAACCAATTACATTCAAAGACGATCCAGTAGTCTTGGCCTGTGCTAGTTATAGGTGCTGGCGCGAAAACTTTACCCAAAGATGGTTAGAGCTTGGCGCAGTGGTACCCAATGAACAAGATCGAACCACTGCCGAAGCGTTGAAACAGTATTATCGTGGACGAATGACTTGGCAAGCGTTGAAAACAGGTCAGAACACCACTGCACTGAGGCGCAAGATGGCTGCTATAGCGGCTGGCACACATGTCTACACCAAAGAAGACATTGGACTTCTGCACCGCATGCCATATTTTTATGCAGAAGATCTGGCGCAAGATCGAGTGTTTGCAGTCACACAAGATGCATTGGCAGAACCCTTCGGATCAGCAGAGTTTCAAGGCACATTGAAGCCGCTGGAACGTGTATTGCGTAGTCGGCGTGCTGGAGAATACATTGACTTCTATTGGACCAGTGACCAAAGCACAGCACCTTACATGTTGGTAGTCCGCGCAGACAATCCCTTGATTTCGATCATTGAGGCACTGTTCAAGAAGCCTGAGATCAAAATCAAATCGTGGATCTACAGCAAACGTCCAAGAGGGTACTATCACAATCGCATGTACTATCAACTAGGCAACGTGGAGATTGTGTAACTGTGGATACCATTCTTCAACAACTCACAGGCCCTGGCGTTCCCACAACAGCCCAGAACCGCTGTATTACAAAAAAGCAATTTGCCGCTTGGCGCAAACAATATACACTAGACGCATTACGAGGCACCAGGTATGGCGTGAGTTTTTGTCAGTATTTTAAAATCCTAGATTATCGCATCTACTTTGACAGCACCCCTGAACGTTGCGACGAGATCATCCGAAAGGAATGGCTTGTCTCAGCTTAAATACGAAGTGGTTCTTTTGGATGTATATCCGCAAGAAGCCATAGCCCTGAAAGACCAACTGCTGGCTGCGGGGCTTGAACAGGGACAGGATTTTACCTGGGCATACTCGTCTGCAGAGTATGACAACTTTTCCAGCAGTGTGCGCAATCGCAGAACAGTGTTTAGGTTCAGTGATCCAGCTGTGGCTACTTTTTATCAGTTGAAATGGGGTTGAAGAAACTATTGACGGTGTTGTTGTTTTCATGGATGTCTGTTCAGGCAGAATCTGTGCTGGTCTATGACATTGCAGATCAGACCACACAATACACAGTCAATGCCGACGAACAACGACCCATGGCGTCGATTACCAAGCTAATGACTGCCATGGTTGCCCTGGACGCAGACTGGAATCTAGACCGCAGGGTCATGTTAGACACGCAGGTGGGCAGCTACTTGCCACGACAAACTTACACTCGCAAAGAACTGTTGATGGCCTTGTTGGTCAAGTCAGACAATGCCGCTGCCGAAACTCTGGCCTCAGACTATCCCGGGGGAAGATCGGCATTTGTTGCAGAAATGAACAGTCGTGCTCGGCGCATGGGCATGTGGCAAACAGAGTTTGAAGATCCTAGCGGCCTTAGCAAAAATAATGTCAGCACAGCACGAGATCTTTCTGTGCTAGTAGGACAGGCCTATGGGTATAATTTTATACGTGACGTCAGTGTGAGAACACAAGTGTCAGTAGAAACACAGGGTAAAAAGCGCTCACGCTCAATGAGCTTGGCCAACACCAATACGCCCATTTTGACTCGATTTAAAAACATCCTGGTCAGCAAAACAGGATTCACAAGGCCCGCAGGATTCTGTGTAGCACTAATGGTAGAAGAAAACCAACGGCGCTATGCTGTGATTGTGTTGGGCGCTGTGGACAAAATAAAAAGGCTCGCTACAGTTAGCGATGTAATATCTAACCACCTGACCAAGCCAGTGGTTAAATATTCGCAACTGTACACACATGTTGACTATTAACCAAATAGACCATCGTAGCAAAGAAAGCTTTGCCTACACCAAAGAGATTGTTCGACCTTTTGGCGGAATAGATCGCATCATTGCTTGGTGTAAATCCGAGCTACAAAGCGATTGGCGCTGGCAAGTGATTGATCCCAGTTCAGACATTCGCCCAGGGCACTACTGTTTCTATTTTGATTCGGACCGTGATCTTTGTGCGTTTACTATGAAATGGTCTTGACCGATTATCCCGTTTAGTGTATAATACGGGTATGAAATTAATCAAGTTAAACCGCAGATTCCGTCAGTTCAAGGAACACGGGCACACTTTTGCCTTCAAGTTCGTGGGCGGTCATACCAAAGAAGCCATTGCTATCGAAAAGGCTGCTCGTAAGCGTCTTGCGGACAGCGGCTGGAATCGCAATCACAGTTGGTACAGCTACTACGGGGAAAGGCCTAGCCGTCACGGTGTGCGCCCATTTTGGATTACATTCCGCAACGAAGCAGACGCTACCTTGGTACTACTTTCTGCTGACTTGACAAAATAACAAGGATCACATACAATGAAACTACAAACAGGAAGTCGTTGGTACGACAGCAGAATGAACACATACCAAGTGTTGAACATATGGTACGAAAACGAGCGGGACCTGTGGGTTCGCTACACCAATCGTGCCAATCAAGAGTTCAGCTGCCGTGCCGAGGCCTTTTTGAATCGATTCAGTTTTTTCCAAGGATAACATATGAATCCCGATGATCAAAAAAACATTGAGTTTGTCCGCAGTCTTGCTGCCGACCCCGAAGGTCTTCGACAGTGGTTTGACTGCGTCAAGGAGTTCGGTGACGAGGACGAAGTTCAATATGCCATCGAAATACTGAGTGTGGCTAGAAATTTGATCGAGTTGGATCTGCTGGCATTGTTTGATGCTGACGCCGAAGAAGATGTGTCTGATGCTCGTGAATATCTCAAACGTTTCCAACTGCGATGAGCGACGAACACCAAGATGGTCGGGATGGCATCTTTGCCATAATGTGGGATTGCCACGGGCTAGAAGCCTGTGAGCGTGTGCCTGATCCTGCAGACACTACCTTTGCTTTGCTCAAGGGCGCCGAGCCGCCTAAGTTTCCTAACATTGAGCACTGGAAGCTTAGAGCACGTTTCAACACTCAGCGCCACTACGAAATCTACATCATCACTGCCAAGCCGGGCATCGATCGTGATGACATTGTGGACATGTTTGAAGCCAATCCACAAACTGCCGCAGACACCATTCGGCGAATTGGACAATGTTTTTACAGTGATCGCGCCGAACAAGATCGCATTGTAATACGATAGTATTAAGAATTACAGGTTGACACTTATTGTCATTGGTGTTATACTTGTATTTGAGTTGGTAGTGCATGGTGCATTTACGGACTCGTAACCCTGATGTATTGTACATCGAAGAAAGGAAAATTATGGCTGCAAAACGCCTCGTGCGCAAATTTGTTGAAGTGGTTGCTGAAGTTGAAAAGCAAATCAAAGCCCACTACAATGTAACGCAAAAAGAACTGGATGCATGGCGTGCCCGTGCAATGGCCAGTGAACACAAATTCCCCCATAGTACCATGGTCAAAATCGAAGACCTGTGGATTGACTATGAAGTTCAACGTGACGTGATCCACAAGCATGTGATCAACATCATGAAAAAGTGGGACGCCCGTATCTGCTCCCCCGGTTCTGCTTGCCGCATCAAAGGCTCCAACATCTATCTCTACGATGCACAACACCGCACCCTTGCGGCTGCTATTCTGGGTTTTACTGAGATCCCTTGTGCTGTGGTCGACACAGAAGATCCCAACTTTCCTAGCTATGCGTTCGAAATGCTGAACGATACTGGCGTCAAGCGACTCAACCCTGGCGACTTGCATCGCAATGCCTTGGTGCGTTACAAAAACGGTAGCCGCGACATCAAGAACGTTCGTGCTCGTACCATGCAGGATCAATTTGACGCTGTGGGTATTGACCTGCAGGACAAAGGTAGCCGCAGTTCTGACAACTTGCGTGGAGACAACGACTACTTCTTCAGCCACTTCAAATATGCACAAAAAGGCATTGAAGTGGATGAGAGTGGCAAAACTTTGAATGACATTCTAAGTGCAATCAAAGATACTTTCCCGTTGCAAGAAGAAATCGACCAAGGTGTTTACATCGGTCTCTACGAACTGCATCGACTCAGTGCCACCAGTGCCAATACCAAGCTGCCTAAGGGCTGGATGAAAACACTGCTGGAAAGCATCAAGCCTACCTTCAAGTCCAGCGCATTGATCCACAGCAAGGCCAAGGTGCAGTTTGCTCATGTGTTTCCTGGCGGCAGCTGGAACGCCCCAAGTGCTATGGCTAACTTCCTGCGTGAACTGCATGTTCGCAACGGCGGCAAGCTGGATCTGCCGTACCACGGCGAAGGTGCCAAGATGGGCGTCGAAGCCGGCAACATTGCCCCTGGTCTGTTCCCGGAGGAAGCATGAAGAACGATGTACTTTTTGAAGCTATCTTTGGCAAAGAACTGCAAACAACAATGACTCTGGAACGTGCTATCCGCGTACTAAACGAACATAACTTGATCGACATCGGTGAACTTGCAGAGCTAGCAATCAGCAAAAAATCAGGTGTTGCATTGTGTGGGAAAAATGCTCCCGAAGTTGATTTAGTAACCGGTAAGCAAATTAAACATGCACGAACAAATCCGCACTCAAACAGTGGACGATTGCTTGCTCATGTTTCGATCAAAGGCACCACGGCTCCAATCTTGGCTGTGGTAACAGAACGAAAAAGAAACAAACAATACTTCTTTCACATTCCATATCGTGCAAGAGCACATCTAACTGGAAACGCTATTGCTATCCCGTTTGATGACATGGGCTATCCTGGCTCTAGTCAATGGTGGTCCTACGAAGTTGAATCGTTTGAAAAACTGTGCGAGTTGGCAAAATGAATCTACAAGAATCTCTAGAACAATTCACTGCGCCAGTTTACGGCAAGACCCAGCGCAGTGCTGACACATATAAAACAGTGGCCCAGCACTGCGGCAGTCACCTTGCTCGTTTGGTTGAAGAGTATCGTGGCGTTCGCAATGATCAACAACTGTTGCGCGAAATTCGCAACGACATTGATTATTATCTGCGCCGTTATCATGAGTACTGTATTAAACAGCGCGACAGCATGGGCGCCCACTATCACGAGCAAGGTGCCGATGCTGACACGGACTTTGAACACTTGATTCCAGCAGCTCGCATTCGCGATCTGTTGTTGGCAGGTGTGATCACTGTGGAGCAGGCTCTCAACGCACCCACAGTGAAGCTGAGTCGTGCTAAACATGCACAACTCAAGGACGCTGGTTGGGCTAGTCATACTCCGGACATGTGGCTGCCTTTTCGTCGCTACAGTCAAGTGTTTGACGCTGTGTTCGAAACACATGACGGTACTCGCATTGATCCAGAAACGTGGACACTGGAACAACATTTTAACTACTTCAAACATTTGGTGATTTAAATGAGTCAACTTGCACTTCATGGTCGTCCCTGGGTTGTTTTTGATGCTGCCAATCCTGAGCATCGTCGGTGGTATGCTAACTTCGTAGATTCAGGAACCTGGGGCCGATGCCCTGTGCGTTTTGTCATCCCTGACGATCATGGTAATCTCATTACCATGATCCAACGCAAACTTGTGGAACACTATGTTCGGCAAGAATTTAAATCTAGAAAGAAACGATAATGCTGTACTTCTCATACGGAATGAACACCAATCCTGCAGAAATGGCACTGCGGTGCCCAGGTGCCCAAAGCTTGGGTCGAGCACAACTGCTGAATCACAGTTTTCGCTTTGCGCAACATGCCGACGTTGAAGTTTGCGAGGGCAGTTACGTGGAAGGTGTGCTGTGGAATATCAACGAAGATAATCTAAAGTCACTGGATAACCTAGAAGGTTATCCCTACTACTATGATCGAGTGGTAGCTACAGTGATGCATGAGTCCCGAGCATATCATGCCTTGGTGTATCGCATGCAACCCGGACATGAAACATCTCCTCCTACTCAAGGTTACTACAATGTAGTAACAGCTGGATATCTTGCACATCGTGTGCCCACTGACCAACTAGAAAACAGTTTAAAATTTTCGGAACTTTTTATTGCGTAAATAGACGCATGTTAAAAGTCAACGGCAAAATCTTTGAGATTAAATCAGCACAAGAAACCTCAGTCGATGTTGAACCGCAATCGATAATTGAAACTGAGTGCCCGCACACTCAAATGCTGAAATCAGTGCAGGCATTGAGCCGAGGAACTCCTCAGAAAAATCTCAGTGCAGTCATTGTGCATCCTACCACTAGAATAAAACGTGTGGCCATGATTATGGCTCCGTTTTGGAATGTAGACATTGCACCCTATAACATTGCACGACTCACTGCCCTGGCCAAAGCTTCGGGTTTTGCGGCTTGCGCATATGATCTCAATGTGTTGTGCTATAGCAAGCTAGGCGATGCTCTCTGGCACCACAACGCTGACTGGAAATGGGAAAAAGAAGGCCCGTACTGGAACGAGGTGCATCCCCAGATTGAACCCATTTTACTAGAGCACATCGATCGTATTGTTGAATTTGCACCCGACATCATTGGGTTCAGCCTCTACTACACCAACAATAACTGCGCCAACTGGCTGGTAGAAAGACTGAGAGAACGTTTACCCAATGCTGTGTTCTTAGCAGGCGGCAGTCAAGCGATTCAAGACAAGGTGCGCAGACCCGATCTTTACGATCATATTGTGTCGGGGGAAGGCGAGCTGATCTTCTTGGACCTGCTGGAAAAGATCGAAGCCGGAGAGCCCACTGGAGAAAAGTTCTTGCGCCATCCCAAGGAGCAACGCATTGATTTAGATTCTATGCCGTGGCCCGACTACAGTGATTTGCCCTTGGAACTATACCGTCACGGCACTGCTGTGGGTTCGGAAATCAGTCGAGGTTGCGTGGCCAAGTGTCAATTCTGTTCAGAAACAACTTTCTGGAGATATCGCGGTCGTCTCGCTGGCAATATTGTTGACGAAATTGAATATCAATACAAAACGTTTGGCGTTCGTTTTATATGGTTCATTGACAGTTTGGTCAATGGCAACCTCAAAGAACTACGTGCATTTGCCAAGGGCGTCGTTGAGCGTGGCATGACAGACATATATTGGGTTGGTTATTGCCGCAATGATGGACGCATGGATCTCGAATACTTTCAAGATCTCAAGGCTAGTGGTTGTGACATGCTGAACTTTGGCATTGAGTCTGGAAGTCAAAAGATTCTCAACATAATGAAGAAAAACGTTGAGGTTCCAGAAATCGAACAAAATCTTGAAGACATAACCACCGTGGGTATCAAAGCATTTACCAACTGGTTTGCTGGGTTCCCAGGAGAAACAGCCAAAGACTTTGCTGATACCATGGCTTTGATGTGGCGTACTCGACACACCAACATCGACGGCTATGCAGTACAAACCTGTAACATATCAACTGATGCACCTCTGGGACTAGAGAAGGACCGTTTCGGTATTAGTCATGGCCACTTCGGCGACCTGTGGACTACCAACGACTACACCAACACTGCTGTACATAGACTGATACGTTTAAAAAGTATCAACGTGTTGTTGAATCACTTGCGACCGGGTCAGCTCATGGGTCGCCCGGGTGTAGAAAATCACTACACATTGACTTACAATCCAGAAAATGTGAAAAAGTTGATTCCTTACGAGAACGACTTTGACTACCAAATTATCAAGATCAACATCAACCCTGTAGCTGACACCGTGGTCAATGAAATTTGGCCACTGTTGCGTGTGCTGTGGCTTGCTGTAGGTGAGTTTGAGCTCAAGATTAGATTTGACCACAACGAAGACTTTGCTGAGTTCGGACCAGTGCGTGTGTTTGAAGACGGTACCACGTTCAATGCAGACCTTTGGTTCAAGATTGACCAGCAAGGCGACTGGCATGCCAAATTTGAATACGACTTAGATGCTCGTGGCCCCAATGGATATCCGACCATAGATGGATTCCACTATGGGTTTAGATTAGGGTGGGAGCGACAAAGTAACTGGAGTAGACCAAATTGAAGACCGACGACTACTTAAAATGGACTGCAACGGTGCTGCTGATCATTGGCACCGGCGTAAACAGCCTGGGCTTCTATCCAGCTGGTCCGTTGATCCTTGCTGCCGGCGGTGTGCTATGGCTAATTGTTAGCCTAATGTGGCGCGAACCTGCGCTGATTGTGACCAATGCTGTGATGCTAGTGACCGGGCTTGCTGGACTTGCTTGGGTTTACTTCCTAAAGTAGTACTTGAGTATTACATTTTTGCGGTTGACCCAAAATACTCAATTTGCTACAATAACAGCATTGAAACAAAGGAGTCAGCAATGGGCACTCGTTCAGCAATCGGCGTCATGCACGGTGACAAAGCCAAGGTAGTTTATTGCCACTGGGATGGATACCTAGATCACAATGGCCGCATTCTGTTGAACCACTACGATAGTGTCAAAGCCAACTATCTTGTGGCCCTGGGCGGCTTGTCAAGTCTGCGTAAGCACATTGGCGACCAGCACGATTTTGACGGTGATGAAGGCCGTGAAAATGATTGGTGTGACTTCTACGGTCGCGACCGTGGTGAGGAAGGCAACGAGTTCAAAGTATGTTTCAGTGACGCGGAAATGTTCGACGCCTTCCAGTGGTGCGAATACTTTTACATCATGAAAGATGGTGTGTGGTATGTGTCAGAAGGTGCTGACGCTGAGTGGAAACTGTTAGCTGATGCCATTGCAGATCTTGACATTGCCAATGCCAACAACGAAGAGCCCACCGAGCATCTGGCAGCGCCTCAAGAAATCAAGACCTTGATCGGCCCTCAGGAGCTAGCACTGTGAAAGATTTCTTAAATCGTGAAGTGGCTCTAGACGACTACGTGATCTTCAAGAGCCCTTACAGTGCCAGTCTCAAGCTGGGCAAGATCATCAAGTTCACACCGCAGTACATTCGTGTGGAATACCCCAGTTGGCGCGAAGGCGAAATGACATCAACTACTCGCCGATCAACAGAGTGTGTGAAAGTCGAAGGCCCAGATCTAACATTCTTCTTGCTGTCAAAGCAAAACCTATCATGATACCCTACACCGACTATGAATGTAGACTCGCACTCGACGAACTCTATCGCGGAGACAAGGTAGTTCTTCCTACTAGCATAGAGCACGCCAAGTTCATGATAATGGTAGCACAAAGCTACATCAATCAACAACATCAAGACACACTTGACGCACTGAAAAAGGATTACTCGCAATGACAAAACTTTCAACAGGCCAGCCCAGCACCTTGGGCAGTTATTTGAAATTGTGCGAACTGATCTTTGGCAGAGATAGTGCCCAAACTCATTTCATCGAGAACAAGATCATGGAAAGCCCCAATGGGCCCGACGAAGAAGTTATCGCACACGAAACCCAAATGCTGTATCTGCTGGTGAACCTCACGCCCGAAACTACATTGGATGACATGCTATGAGTGGATACCAATCAATCCTGGCATTGCGGCGCTTGGAACAACAAGTTGAAAAACTAGGCTTCATGTTTGCTTATCCCAAAGGTGGGTATGGCGGGGAGGTTGACATGGTTGCCCTGCGCCCACGCGACAACGATGCAGTGCCAATCTACAGTCGAGATGCTGAAGTGTTTGTTGGCACCTTGCAACAGTTAGAAGTCTGGATTCGTGGTGTGGAATGGGCACGAAACTATGACATGATGCTTCGGGTTTCTGACGAAAAGAAACGTGAACGCAAGGAGCAGGACGCCCGCAATCGTATGATGATTCAACGTCTCAAGAGCGAAAAAGTAGTACAAAAAAGTTAATACTCAAGTACTACATTTTTTTGGTTGACCAGAATTAGCCAATTTGCTATAATATACACATGTTCAGCAAAAAGGAGTCCAAGATGGGTTTCGAAAAAGTGGTTCTAGACAAGGTTGCAGAGATTGTCGGACGTGACAATGCCGCTGAATTCTTCTGTGGTTCGCTGAGTGTGATCTGTAACCAGCGCGAAGCTTACAAAGTCCTTACCATACTCAACCGCGATTTTGACAACAAAGTTGAGATGAATGAAGATGGCAGCTACGGTTACATCTTTGACTTCACTGCCTAAGAGACTGTCATGGAACTGCAAATCGTTGAACGTGTGCTGGAAGGTGAACAAGGTGACTGGGCTTATCGCTTTCGCGAAACCAAACACGGCGTCCTTGTGCGGCGTGTAGCCAAAGATCATCGCTTGTGGAGCCACGGCGTGCTGGTTCAAATGTTTGACCAGGTCGCTGGCACTTTCCTGCCCAGCAACGTCTGCGGTTCTGCTGTGTACTTTGACACCCTGGACCAAGCTCTTAAAACCGTTGACAAGGAACAGCAATGAATATCAGCATTGATCTCAATACCAAGGCGCCCGACTATGGTATGTACACTGACCTTGGCAATGCGGCTGTGCATGCTGTAGTAGAGGCCGCCCGTGACAACAAAATGAGTTGGGCCCAGACTTATCGAGCTCTGTGCAACCTGGCCGAACAAGATGAATTTGGCGAGGCCACGGACACCGCTGTGCGTGAGTATGTTTACCATGCATTGAACATCCAAGACGAAAACTTCTACGTTTAAGGAACAAAAATGAGTCACGCCGAACTTGATGCTGGCATGGTTGCTGGTGCTTGCCGAGACTACTTGCGAGCCCGCGAACAGCGCATTGCCGCTGAAAAAGAAGAAATCATTGCTTGCTGGGTTGGCCACAAAAAGTGGCGGTGGAGCAAGCCCATGACTCGCGAGCAGGCTATGGACTTCTGTTCTGAAGAACTTTACTATGCTGAGATCACCGGCGGTCGTTGGGCACGTGATATTCGCAATCTACAGTCCCTGGCTGAGATGGCAGAAAAAAGTAATACTTTAGTTACAGTTGACGCTGACCTTGCTAGTATGCTGGCACCGCATTTTGGTTGACCGGAAATTCCCAATTTGCTATAATATAGGTATAGTAAGAAACAAAGGAACTGAGATGCCAGGATTTATAGACGTTGGTGGAATGACATACGAGGATGTTCGTCGCATGGGTCATGCTGATGACTATGACGAGCCTGTTCAAAACTACAAACGAGCACCTGCTCGCACCAATACTGTGCTCCAAGTTGGTTACAGTGTTTCGGACGTTTGGGGTGCTGCCTGTGCTGCTCAACGCATCAACGGTGGCTACTACAAAGAAGCTGTGTTTGGGTGGGACGAAGCCGCCCAGTCTAACGTGTTGACCAAGTATCGCAACCGCGATGTTATGTTGCAATTCCTACAGAATCCTGATCGCATCCTCATTGACGATATCGAAGCAGGCGAAAAACTGCGCGAGTACCTGGAGCAGGATATCACTTTCCGTGCTCTCAAAGGCCAGCTCACTGACTTTGACAACTCTACCAAGCAGTGCCTAGCTGTAAAAGATCGCTTCTATACAGTAAGCCATCGCTATGAGCTAGCAGTGGTTGCGGCTCTGCCTAACAGTGCTCAACGCAATCAAGAACGCCAGTCAGCAGAACAGCGTATCCAGTTCGCCCAGGGCGGGTTGGTTGGCAACATCGGAGATCAAGTTACTGTGAACATTGAAGTGATCCGAAGCTTCTACAAAAAAGAGTTCAATATCTACTTCATCACAGGCATCACTGATCAAGATCAAGTAGTGACCTTTGGTCTCAAAGAAACTTTCAACACAGGCACACACCTTACCGTTCGTGGCAAGGTCAAAGGCCAACGTGACAAAACAACTCAACTCAACTACGCCAAGGTGCTGTAATGATCAAACTCGTCATCGGATTTGTGCTAGGTATTGTGGTTGCTACCGTGGGCTTTAGTGGTATTACTAAAGTATTAGATCGCGGTGTGCAAACCATCCAGCAACAAAGCAAAGAATTGGCCCAATAAACGGGCAAAAAGAATCAAGATTGTAGCAAAAAGTGGTTGACCGATATATCGCAATTTGCTATAATATTGATATGTTGAGCAATAAGGCGCAACATTTTTTGAAACTTGTAAGGCAACTTTGAAAGGCAACACTATGTCTAAAACTGAAAAACTGTTCACCGTGGCTGGTACCGCTAAAAACGCCGATGGCACTGTCAAGACCCGTTTCGCTAACGACTTGGTAGCTCGCATCAAGATCCTCAACAAGGCAGGCTGCACCGATATCAACTTGATCGAGCTGCCCCAGCCCATGACCAAACTGGAAGCCCTCCAGTATCTAACCCAACAAGGTATCACCGAAGGTGACGCCGGCTTTGCTGTGGCCAACAAACTGGCTGAGAAGGCCAAGGTTGCCAAGAAGGGCGAAGTCAAGGTTCAGGCTACCAAGGTTGCCAAACCCAAGGCCGCTAAGAAGGCAGTCACTGCCGAAGACATCCTGGCTGCTGCCGAGGACGCTCCGCTCTAATTCATCACGCCTCGCAACGTGGGAAAGCGACCCTTAGGGTCGCTTTCTTTTTGACGCTTTTGACGTCAAAGGTGTAAATACTACACCATCCTGGGAGTGCCAAATCTGGCCTCATTCATGACTATACCAACGTATCGTACAGCCGAGCCGCTGTATATTGTTATTGTACGCAACAACACTCAAGCCGAAACCTTGTTCAAGACTTGGGTAAAAGAAAATCGTGTTGACCATGTTCACATCAACGGCAACCGAATGATGATACACGATCAAACTGCGTTTCAAAAATTCTGTGTGACTTGGTCGCACAGCATGGCCACCACCACTATCTGGGATACCTGGCTTCGTAGGCACATATATCTAGATTAACTAGAGTGCCAAATCACCAACATTTTGTTGACAATCCCCAGCGGATTGTGTATAATTATTTTGTCATTTATAAAGGAACCATCATGACACAACATGAACAAATCGTCGCCGCTTACGAAACATACATTGCGGAAAATGAAAAGTTTACCACCAAAGGTGTTAAAGCATCAGCGGCTCGTGCTCGCAAAGCTCTTCAAGAAATGAGTAAGGGCATCAAAGAGCGTCGCAAAGAAATCACAGCAGAAAAAGAAGCATTGGCTGCGGCAGCAAAATGAACATGAAACCTGAACACAACAAGCCAGCAAGTCGTGAAGACTGGCCCTTGGTCTTGACTCCTGAACTCAGAGCACGTCTGATTCAAGCCAAGATTGACCGTGTTCAGGCCATGTTAGACAGCAGGGATCGTCAGAGAAAACACAACACTTGCTATGAACCAAACTGTGCGTGTCATTGAAGATCC
>JACCEE010446181.1_pt1 | contig 22644 bp, 18 predicted proteins | sample 7449931 | NCBI WGS metagenome assembly JACCEE01 (sample SAMN15323457, study PRJNA562643) | freshwater metagenome | isolation source: river surface water | place: USA:Blue River Watershed | collected 2017-08-19 | reverse complement strand
TGAGTCCCTCGTATTTCTTGGGCACGGCGTCGAGATCGATGTCGAGGCCGGGAGCGAGCTCGCCGACCGCGACGGCGACTCCGCCGGCGCCGAAGTCGTTGCAGCGGCGGATCAGGCGGGTTACCGACGGGTCGCGGAAGAGCCGCTGGATCTTGCGTTCTTCGACGGCGTTGCCTTTTTGGACCTCGGCGCCCGCGGTCGTGACGGATTCTTTCGTGTGCGCCTTCGACGAGCCGGTCGCGCCGCCGATGCCGTCGCGGCCCGTGCCGCCGCCGACCATTATGACGAGGTCGCCCGCCTCGGGCTCCTCGCGCACGACGGAGGTTACGGGGGTCGCGGCGATGACGGCGCCGAGCTCCATGCGCTTGGCGAGGAAGCCCGGGTCGTAGTACTCGACTACCTGACCGGTCGTGAGCCCGATCTGGTTGCCGTACGCGCTGAAGCCGGCCGCGGCCTCGCGGGTTAGCTTAATCTGCGGCAACTTGCCGCGAATGGTCTTGTCGATGGAAACCGTCGGGTCCCCGGCGCCGGTCACGCGAAGCGCCTGATACACCCAGGCGCGGCCGGATAGGGGATCGCGGATCGCCCCCCCGATGCAGGTGGCGGCCCCGCCGAACGGCTCGATTTCCGTCGGGTGGTTGTGCGTCTCGTTCTTGAACATGAGGAGCCAGGGTTCCGTGCCGGTCACCTTGCCCGAGCCGTCGACGAGCTCCACGTCGATGAAGATCGAGCACGCGTTGATCTCGGCCGATTCCTCGATGTCGTCGAGGAACCCGCGTTTTTTGAGCGCCTTAGCGCCGATAACCGCCATGTCCATGAGCGTGACGGGCTTATAGGAGGCGCCGGAGGTTTTGGGCTCGGCGCGGCCCGCGTAGATTTCGGCGCGGAGGCCCGAGTACGCGGCGAGCGCCTCGCGGAAAGTGTCGGCGTAGGGCCCGTCGGCGATGTCTATCGTCTCGAGGATCGTGTTGAACGTGGTGTGGCGGCAGTGGTCCGACCAGTAGGTGTCGAGAACCTTGATCTCGGTTTCCGTAGGGTTGCGCCCGATCTTGGCGAAATAAGATTGAAGAAAGGTGATGTCGGCGAGGTCCATCGCGAGTCCGGCCCTTTCGCGGAAGGCCGAGAGCCCGTCTTGCCCGAAGGCGGTGAATCCCTCCACGACGGGGATGTCGGAGGGAACGCCGGTTTTCAGCTCGAGCGAGGACGGCTTCTCGGGCGACGCCTCGCGGGAGTCTACCGGGTTAATCAAAAAGGATCGGATCTTCGCGAGGTCGTCCGCGGAAAGCGGGCCCTTGAGGGCGAATAGGCGAGCGCAACGCACCGTCGCGCGGCCGTCGGTCGGTTCGCCGTCACGGAGCAGTTCCAGGCATTGGGCGGCCGAATCGGCCCGCTGATCGTACTGCCCGGGGAGATACTCGATCGCGATGACGGTTTCGTCGGCGGAGACGGGAAGCGACTCGCGGTAGACGACGTCGCTTTGGGGCTCGGAGAATATCTGCCTCGAGGCGACCTCGAGTCGGTCCTCGCCCACGCCCTCGATGTCGTACCGGTTAAAGTACCTGATCCCCTCGAGGTTTTTGACGCCGACGAAATTGACGAGCTCGGTCAAGGTCCTTCGTGCCTCGTTGTCGAATCCCTTTTTGCGCTCGATGAACAGACGATAGACGTGCGGCTGCATGCGTGCCCTCCGAAATTGGTAATTTGACCATCATGGCATAAATCTGTATGAATTTCTATTATGTTCTGAGCGAATGGCCTTAAACATCGACATTCATTTGTGGTATATTTATGCAATCCCGAACGGGGCATGAGGAGTGCAAATGCAGGAAATACTCGACCTTTTGCAGAACGACGCGCGGCTTACCGCGGAAGACATAGCGGCGATGACCAAAAAATCCGTGGCGGAGGTCAAGGAAATCATTTCCAAAATGGAACGCGACGGCGTCATCCTCAAGTACACCGCGGTCGTCAATCAGGATAAGGTTCCCGAGGAAAAAGACCTCGTGCGCGCCGTAATCGAGATCCAAGTTACCCCCGAGCGCGAGCACGGCTTCGATGCCCTTGCGGAACGCATCTACCGTTTCCCGCAGGTAAAGTCCCTGCACCTTATGTCCGGCGGCTACGACCTTAAGGTCGAAATCGAGGGAAAGACCCTGAAAGACGTGGCCTTCTTCGTTTCGGAAAAGCTCGCGACGCTCTCCGGCGTAAAGAGCACCAAGACGCACTTCGTGTTGAAGACGTACAAGGAAAACGACATCGTGTACGTCGACCAGAAGAAAGACCGCCGCGAGGGCGTTTCCGCATAATGAATAACCGCGAAGACCGCTATTCGGCGAAGATACTTAAAACGCCCCCCTCGGGTATCCGCAAGTTTTTCGATTTGATCATCGGGCGCGACGACATCATCTCGCTCGGCGTCGGCGAACCCGATTTTTCCACGCCCTGGGCGATCCGCGAGGAGGCGTATTACCACCTCGAGCTCGGGCATACTTCCTATACCTCCAACTGGGGCCTGACCGAGCTGCGCGAGGAGATCGGCAAGTACCTGACGAAATACGACCTCCACTACGATCCTAAAAAGGAAATCCTCGTTACGATCGGCGTGTCCGAGGCCATCGACGCGGTGCTCCGCTCGATCCTGAACCCGGGCGACGAGATCATCGTGGCGGAGCCCTGCTACGTCTCGTACCAGCCGCTCGCCGAGCTTTGCGACGTCAAGCTCGTTAGGCTCGACACCGTCCCGACGGGGCTTGTCCCGACCGCGGAATCGATCGAGCGGCTAATCACGCCAAAGACCAAGGCCCTGATGATTTGCAGTCCGAGCAACCCGACCGGTCGGATGATTCCCGCCGACGAGCTCGCGAAAATCGCCGAGGTCGTCAAGAAACACGAGATCTGGGTCCTCTCCGACGAGGTGTACTGCGAGCTGTGCTACGATGGGCACAAGCACGTCTCTATCGGCTCGTTCCCCGGCATGAAGGATTACGCGGTGATACTGAACGGCTTCTCCAAAGCCTTCGCGATGACCGGCTGGCGCATCGGCTATCTCGCGTGCCCGAGCGAGCTCATGGCCCAGGTGCATAAGCTCCATCAGTACTCGACGATCTGCGCCCCGATCATGAGCCAGTACGCCGCCCTTGAGGGCCTCCGGAGCGCCGCCGACGAGGTGGAGAAGATGCGCGTTTCGTACCAACAGCGCCGCAACCTTATGATCAAGGCCTTCCGCGACATGGGCTTCCCGATCAACGAGCCCGAGGGCGCCTTCTACGTCTTTCCGGACATCAGGAAAACGGGCCTAAGCTCGGAGGAATTCGCGACGAAGCTCATCAACGAGTATAAAGTGGCCGTCGTGCCCGGTAACGTCTTCGGCGCGGGCTCCGAGGGTTTTATCCGCTGCTGCTACGCGACCGAAATCGGTAAATTGAAAGAAGCGCTTCGACGTATTAAACTGATGGTCGATGGACAGCCGCTTGAAGTATAACAACTAACGTGGAGACTACAATGAAAAGAATCGCCCTTCTGCTATCGATCCTCGCCCTCTCGGCGTCTTCCATATTCGCGGAGAAACCGCTGCGCCTTGAGGACGCGGTCAGGAGAGTCGCCGACGGACTCGCGAAAAAGCTTCCGGAGAAGACCAAACTGGTCATTTACGAGATAGAGTCCGATTCGCCCGAGATTTCCGACTACTTTATCGAACAGCTGACCGTCGAGCTTCTGAACGCGGATCGCCTGGTCGTCGTCGACCGGCAAAATCTAGAGGCGATTCGCGAGGAATTGTCCCTGCAGGCCTCGGGCGACGTGAGCGACGAATCCGCCCAGCGCCTTGGCGCGATGCTCGGGGCCGAGGTTCTCGTCACGGGGTCGTTCACGAAAATGGCCGATAAGTACCGTTTCGCGGTCAAGGCGATCAAGGTCGAGACCGCCGAGATCCGGTATCTCTCCAACGTGACCGTCCTTTCCGACGCGAGCACCGAAACCCTGTATGGCCGGAAAACCGGCGGCGCGAAGGCGGCCGAGACCGCCGGCAACGTCGCGCGGACCGCGGTGGATTTTTCCGGTAGGCTCGTTTGCTCGGTGATTAACCCGATCGGCGGCGTTGGCTCGTTCATACAAGGCGACTCGAAGACCGGAGGGAAGATTTTGTTTTTCGAGGGCGTGAGCATCGGCGCGATTTTTTACGGTTCGTATAAAATGATGGATGATCCGGATAGCGGCTCGTTCCTGGTTGTAGCGGGCACCGGGACGTTTATCATCACGACGATTTACGCGATCGTGAAGCCTTGGGCGTATAACCGCAACCCCCAGCTCGTCGAGGCCCTCGAGGGCGTATCCGTCTGCGCGTTGCCGGACGGCGATCTGTCCGTCGGCTACACGATAGACTACTGACCCTCTTTACGGCCTTCGCCGAGCGACGCGAGCCTTCGCTCGGCCTCCTTGGCGTTGGCCTCGAGGTAAGCCGCCCTGAAGATCTGGGCGGCCCTTCGATAGGCCGCGCCGGCTTCATTGGCGTTCCCCGCCTTTTCGGCCACCGTGCCCACCGCCATCCAGTCCATGCCGAGCCCATTTGAATTCTCGGCCCTGCGATCGAACGAGATCGCGGTGTCGAGCGCCTCTCGCGCCCCCGAATAGTTGCCCGCCTTTGAGCGGACGGACGCGATCAAGTACCAATCGTACGCCGCATCCTCGAGGTATCGGCCGGATTCGTGAATCGCCACGGCGTTGCGAAGGGCTTTCTCGGCCTCCGCCATGTTCCCCAGTTCCTTTTCGGCGAATCCCAAAACCTTCCACGCAAAGGCGGTATAGAGCTTGTTGTCCCGCGCGTTGCCCATCTCCGCGAGCGTCGTTTCCTTGGCCTTCTCCGCGGCCGCGCGGCGGGTCCCGTCGTCCGCTTTCGCCGCGTGTGAGCCCTCGGAGAGGGTGCCGCGCGCGATGTAAATCCTGCTCACGCCGACGAGCTCTCGATTGCCCGCCGCCTCCGCCTCCGCGAGCGCCCCGTTCCAGGCGAGGTTGGCGCGCGCGAGGTCGCCCGAGTTAAAATACGCGTTGCCGCGCGCGAGGCTCACCCGAACGCGGCTCTCCGGGTCGTCCGTCCCGACGGCGAGCCTCCAGGCCTCGTCGAGGTAGATCTGCGCGTTCTTGAAGTCCCCGTTATTCACGGCCTTATTCGCCATGTCGATCTGCCCGGAGACCGCGTTGCGGTTGGTGAAAACCTCCGGTGGGCGCTTCGGCGCCGAAGAGCAGGAAAGGGTCGCGAGGGATAAAGCCCCGATGGCGAGCGTCGCGACCGTCGCGGCAATGGCCGCCGCGCGAGAGATTTTTGCGTCAAACATTCCGTCGCCTCCCTTAGAAATCGATGTCGCGTGAGTTGGTGCCCGAAGAGTCCGTCTGGATTCGCTCGGGGACGCCGTTCTTGAGGAGCGGGTTGTTCTTGAGCGCCTCGAGAACGTCCTGCCCGTTGATAACCGCGATGCGGAGGTCCTCGATTAGGCGGCCGAGTTGGGGCATTTCGGACTTGAGCACGCCCGACGTGCCCTCGAGGTTGTCGCACATTCCCTCGACCGACTTGAGCGAGGCCTCGATGCTCGCGAACATGGTTCCGTCCGGGTCTAAGAGCGCGGGCACGAGGCCGTCCGGGCTCGATGACGCGGCCTTAAGGTTCGAGGTCACGGCGTTCACGTCCTCGGTGATCCTGCGCACGTTGGACATGATCTGCCCGATATTCCCGTTCACCTCGCCGGTAATTCCCGCGACGTTGGCGAGCGTCTCGGCGAGCGGTCCCTTGCCTTTGCCCTGTAGTTGCTCGAGGGATCCGTTGATGTTCTGTAAAAGCGGGTTGACCTGCGCGATTAGGTTGCTGATCGTGTCGTCCCGCTTCGGGATCGCGACGAGCCCCTGCTCGACGAGAGCCTTGCCCTCGGGTGTATCGGCGCGCGGGATGAAGCTGCCTTCGGCGATCTCGCCCGCGCCGTTGCCCGGGTGAAAAAGGAATTGGTTGCCGAGGCCGATTGGGCTCACGATGAGCTCGACGAGAGAGCCTTCTTTCGCGCGGTTATAGTAGGTATCGAACACTACGAACTTGACGACAACCTGATTGTCGTCGTTCAGCTTGAGCGATTTTACCTTCCCGATCGTGAAGCCCTTGTAGAGCAGGGGCATGCCGACGTTGATGCCGGTGGCCGACTCGAAGGTCGTTCGGAAATCGTAGTCCTTCGAGAACCACCGCTGCTTGCTGCCGAGCATGAAGATGACGAGGGTTAGGAGGACGAACGCCGCTATGACGAAGCCCCCGACGATTTGATCCGCGTACCGAATTTTGAATTTCATTGTCCTATCCCCTGCTCGATCATTTTTGAGAGGCTCTCGTTGCTCGCGAATTCCTTCGCGGAGGCCCGGAGCGCGACGGATCCGTCCTTAATAACGTACACGCACGCGGCGAGATCCTTGAGTACCTTTAGATTGTGGCTGACGAACGCGATCGTGGTCCCTTCCTGCAGCATGCTCTGGACCACCGCCACCAGGCGCTTCGCGGCGGCGTCGTCGAGCGACTCGATCCACTCGTCGAGGAAAAGTACCGTCGGCGCGAGTATGAGCGCGCGGGCGAAGCCGATCAATTTTTGCTCTCCCATGGATAGCTGCGCGGGGCGGATATCGATGCCTTTGCGGTACCCGGTTTCCGCGAGCACCTCGATGATGCGCTCGGTCCGCTTGATCTGCGACATTTTGGGGTTGTGTATCTTGAGCGGGAGCTCGAGTATCTCACGGAGGGTCTGGTTAGCCCAAAGCGCGGAGTCCTGAAACACGAAAGAGGCATTCTTGCGGAAGTCGAGGTTTTCGCCGCGATTCATCATCATGATGTCCCTGCCACGATAGAGCACTTCCCCGTCCGACGGAACGAGGAGCCCGGCCGCGAGTTTGAGCACGGTGCTCTTGCCGCCGCCCGACGGGCCGACGAAGGCGGTCGTGATCCCTTCCTCGAGCTCGAGCGACACTCCCCGAACGATTTCCTTGTCCTGGGCCGCGAATGAAACGTCCTTTAACGCGATTATCGGCTCGTCCATCGCCTATCCCGCCATGACCGCGTAGTACAGCGCGGAAATCAAAAGGTCCGCGAATATGCACCAGCCGAACGCGCTTCCGACCGCGCGGAGCCCCGCTTGCGGGATCTCGGTGGACGCCCTTTCCACCGAGAAGCCCTGAAGGATCGCCACGGTTGCGAGGATCATGCCGAAAACCAGGCTCTTTGCGATCGAGACGAGTAGGTCCGCGACCGTGAGTTGTCCGAGTATGCTGCTGAAATAGTCACCGGCGGACTGAGGGCTCAAGACCTGGACGATGAGGAACGAGCCCGCGAGGCCGAACACGGAAAAGTAGATATTGAGGAGAAAGAGCGACGCCGTGACGCCGAGGAAGCGCGGGACGGCGATGTGCTCGACGGGGTCGACGCCGACGGCGATATACGCCTCGATTTCGTGGGAAACGACCATGCCGGCGATCTCGGTCGCGATCGCCGTGGCCGAGCGCGCGATGATTATGAACGCGGTGAGTAGGGGGCCAAGCTCCCTCGTGACGATCGTGATGAGGAGGGGGTATATAAGCTGTGCCTGGGAAAAGCTCGAGAGGATCGGCAGGCCCATCACGTTAACGGCGGCCCCGATGCCCGCCGCCAGGAGCGCCGAAATTCCCAGCGCCTCGACGAACGTGAACAGGATTTGCATAATGAGGATTTTCCAGGATGCCTGGCCGCGATAGACGAAGGGACCGATGCCCTTGAGGATCTTGCCGAAAAAGCCGATCGTATACGCGGTCTGCGAATACCTTTTTCTGACGCTTGCCCCAAGGGTTTTGACCATAAAATGAGTATACCGTAAGAATGGATATATTGACAATAAAGTGGTATTGTCCGGGACATGGCAACTACCTCCGTCGCGATTATTCAACCTCCCCTGGCTCAGCTGAACGGCCCGTATCCGTCCGGGGCCTACCTCTCCGCCTTTTTCAGGGGATTGCCCGGGGTGTCCGCCGTTCGGTGGATCGACGCGGGAAACTTGCTTTTTGACGAGATTTTCTCGCGCGAGGGGCTATCGCGCCTTCTTACCCTGTCCGGCGACGCGGCGCTGAGCCTCGCGGCAAGTCAAAAGGCCGATGAGCCCGGGACTGAAACCGCGTTTCAACTAAGGCGCTTCGTCTCGTCCGGCGAGCGATGGGTTTCCTGGATCGACGGTATAGTCTCCATATTGCGCGGCGGCTCGCGCGAGCTTTCGCACGCGTTCGTCCGCTCTCCCCATGCCCCGCGCGGCGCGCGCATGGATTCCTTTCTCGCGGGCCTTGAGGCGGAGCCTAGTGCGGACGACGCGAGAATGCTCGCGACCCTCGCGCTCGAGGATATCGCGGATTATATCGCCGTCGCGTACGACTCCGAGTTTTCCCTCGTGCGCTACGCGGAGTCGATAACGACGAGCGAGCGGAGCTTCGCCCGCATCGAGGCCGCGATCGATCGCCCCACCATGCGCGATTTCTACGCGCCCGCCCTCGAGCGGATGTGGGCGTCGCTAGACGCGAGTCCCGTTGGGCGCGCGGACCGCGTGCTTTTCTGTCTAAGCGTCCCCTTTCCCGGCTGCCTCGTCGGCGCGCTCGCGACGGCTCGGTCGATCCGCGCGAGCTACGGCGAGCGGGCCACGATAACGATGGGCGGCGGATACGTGAACACCGAGCTTCGGAATCTCGCGGACGGCCCACTCTTTGCGTATGTCGACGCGCTGAGCCTCGATCGCGGGTACGGCGGCTATGCGTCCCTGCTAAGCGTCGATCCCTCGCTCGATCCCTCCGCGGAATCGCCCGCGGCAGGCATGCCCGCGGCAGGCATGCCCGCGCGAGATAGCTCGGCGGCGCCCGGGTCGGTTGGCCTGCGGGTGGTTTCCTCCGACGCGGGAGGGAAGCGCGTTCTTGAGTGCCCGCGCGAATACCTTGCCTTCGAGCGGCGCGTGACCGAATCCCTCGTTCCCGACTATTCGGACGTGGATTTCTTGCGCTATCCGCGCCTTGCCGACGATCCGAACCCGATGCATCGCCTTTGGTCGGACGGGGCCTGGATCAAGGCGTACCTTGCCCATGGCTGCTATTGGCATCGTTGCTCGTTTTGCGACGTGTCGCTCGATTATATCGCCTCGTATCGTCCCGTTCGCGTGCGGCGGCTGTACGAGGGTTTGCGCCGACAGGCCTTGGACAAGGGCGTTCCGGGCATCCATTTGGTCGATGAGGCGGCGCCGCCGCGCGCCCTGAGGGACTTCGCCCTCGCGAATATTGAGGCGTGCCGCACTCAGGTAAGTGCGGGCCGCCCGCAGGCAAGTGCGGGCCGCCCGCAGGCAAGTGCGTGCCGCACTGAGGACCGTGCGGGTATAATACCCTTTTGGGGAAATATCCGCTTCGAGAAATCCTTTGACCGCGACCTCGCCGACTTTCTTTGCGCTGGGGGGCTTGTCGCCGTCTCGGGTGGCATCGAGATCGCTTCCCCGGAGGGGTTTAAGTCCGTGGATAAGGGCATCGACCTCGAGAACCTCGTCGGGGTATGCGCGGCGTTTAAGGAGGCCGGGGTCCTCGTGCACGCATACCTTATCTACGGGTACTGGGACGAGGACGCGCAGGGCGTAATAGATTCCGCCGAGACGATGCGCCAGCTATTTTCCCTCGGCCTCGTCGACTCGGCCTTTTGGCATAAGTTCGTCCTTACCCGCCATTCGCGCGCGTATGGGGAATACCGCGCGGGCTTACGGAAGGGGCTCGAACCGATCGAGATTCCGGGGGATTTCGCGGACAATGACCTGGGGTTTAAGGGTGAGGAAGAATCCTCTCGATATACTGCCCCGCTGGACGCCGCCCTTCAGGCATGGATGGCGGGGGAGGGGTTCGATAAACCGGTGCGGAAATGGTTTCCATTCCCGATGCCCGCCCCAAGGATCGGCTCCGACGTCATCGAGCGCTACGTCGAGGCTTACGAGGCGCGGCGCGACGCCGAGCGAAACAAAGCCTTCGATCCCGCGATCCGGTATTTCTGGGCGGGAACGAAGCCCCTTGCAGTCGCCGACGGGCTCGTTTGGTGGCATCTTGGCGAGGAGGTACGGTTTCCCGCCGAAGGCGCTCTCCGTGAGCTCGTCGCGTCCGCGGTGTCCGGCGACGAGTGCGACGGGGCGAGCCTTTCCCGGCTGCCGCGCGCCGCTTTCAAGGCGCTCAGGCGCCATGGCCTTTTACGCATAGGGCCTTCGGCAGTCACAGCGTTATCGTAACTCCAGCCCTGAGCGTCAGCGTCGACATCGCGGCGCCCCCGCCCCCACCGCTTGCTGCCCGCGAAACGGTGATCACCGACGAATCTGCTTTCTTAATATAGGAATCGCCTCGGAGCCCGTCGACGTAGGTCCACCTCATACTCGCAAAAAAAAGCAGTCGTTCGTTAGCGGCGTAAGACGCGCGAATCGACGGCGCAATGAGGAAGCCCCCCAAGAGCACGTCATAGTAGTTATCCCATTTCGTCGACGCGCTGTAGTCCGCCGTATTTAGAGCTGGCTTATAGTGCCGGTCTAGCCCGTTCCATCCGACGAAGACCGAGAAACCGAACTCTGGCTCGATGGAGATCGCTTCCCCGATCGGGATTAGCGCCTTGACCCCGATCGTCGGCGTCCAGTATTCCCCGAGATACGTGATGGGGATTCCCATGACGCCGACCTTGGTCGTGCCCTCGGTCCATTCTCTGTAGACGGTGTTTCCGTCGGCGTCCGTGTCCGTCGGAATGTACAAGTAGTCCGGGTGCTGGAGGTAGCCATCCGAGGCTATCCATCGCGTCGTCCAGTATTTAAAGCCAAGCAATGGGGTGATAGAGATAACGCGGCGAGAACCAGGGCCGCGGACGGGGAGGGGCAGATTCCAGCCAAATCTCGCCGACCATGAATAGGAAAAGTCCACGCTCGCGTTATGGTGGGAGAAGTGCGTCTTTTCGCCGCTGCCGTTCCGGGTAATGTTTAGATAATCGGAGTCTTCCATGATACCCGTTACTCCCGGGAGTCCCACGGAGAAGTCCCCTTCCGCGCAGAGTCCCGATTCCCAGTCGAGTCTCGCCCCGATTTCCGCGGCCCATAGGGGCTTCATATCCCAATCAAGCTCGCTGAATATGCGATCCTGCGCGTATACGAGTTCGCGGACCTGCCCGACGTCCGCGCCGACAGCGGCCGAGACGCTGGTGGTGGGTACGTGTGGGTTTCTCGCCGCGCAGGGAATGGCTACCAGGGCGAGTCTTACCGCGAGGGCTAGGATGAGCTTACGGCGAGATGGATCGAGCGTCATGCGGTAATTCTATCACAGAAAGCGCTTGCCGATCGACCGAGGGCTTCAGTACATTTATCTGTGCAACGTCTATAAATAACCCTTTCAGGAGTTTTTCCGATGGCCACGTATCAATTTCAGACCGAAGTCAACCAGCTGCTGACCCTCATCATCCATTCCCTTTACTCTAACAAGGAGATTTTCCTCCGCGAGATCGTCTCTAACGCCTCCGACGCGCTCGACAAGCTTAAGTACCTCACCGTGTCGGACGAGTCCTACAAGGGTGTGCAGTTCGCGCCCCGCGTAGATATAGCGTTCGATGAGAAGGCGAAGACCCTGACCGTGCGCGACACCGGCGTCGGCATGGACGACAAGGACCTGATCGCCAACCTCGGAACTATCGCGCGCTCGGGCACCAAGGCTTTCATCGAACAGCTCGCCGCGGACGTCAAGAAAGACTCTAACCTGATCGGCCAATTCGGCGTCGGGTTTTATTCCGCGTTCATGGTCGCTTCCAAGATCGAGGTGATTTCGAAGAAAGCATCGGGCGGCAAGGTGTGGAAATGGGTCTCGGACGGCAAGGGCGAGTACGATCTCGCCGAGTCCGACGATGCCGCGTTCCCGCTGATGGACGGCGTGGGCGAGGGCGCGAACGGGACCGCGGTCGTCATGTACCTTAACGACGACGACGCGGAATTCGCTTCCCGCTGGAAGATCGAGGATATCGTAAAGCGCTATTCAGACCATATCGCGTTCCCGATCTATCTCCATTACGAGAAGAAGGAATACGACGACAAGGGCGGCGAGAAGGGCTCCGCGCCCGCCGTCGAGCAGATCAACGACGCGAGCGCGATCTGGCAGAAGTCAAAGTCCGAGCTGAAGGACGAGGATTACCTCAGCTTCTATAAATCCCTTTCGCACGATACCTCGGATCCCCTGCTTCACGTGCATACCAAGGCCGAGGGAACGCAGGAATACACGACGCTTTTCTTCGTTCCCGCGAAGGCCCCGTTCGACATGTTTCACGCCGACTACAAGCCGGGCGTCAAGCTCTTTGTCAAGCGCGTATTCATCACCGACGACGAGAAGGAGCTTCTGCCCACGTACCTTAGGTTCGTCCGCGGCGTCATCGACAGCGAGGACCTGCCGCTCAACGTCAGCCGCGAGATTCTCCAGCAGAACCGCATCCTCGCCGCGATCAAGACCTCGTCGGTCAAGAAGCTCCTTTCAGAGTTCAAGCGCATTAGCGAGACCGACCGCGAGAAGTACGAGCGGTTCATCGGAGAGTACAATCGCCCGTTGAAGGAAGGGCTCTACGGCGACTACGCGCACCGCGAGGAGCTCTCCGAGCTCGTGCGTTTCAAGACGACGTTCGAGGCGGCGCCGACGAAAGACGCCGACGGCAACGAGAAACCCGCGTCCAAATGGACGAGCCTCGCCGAGTACGTGTCGCGCATGAAGGGCGATCAGAAGGCGATTTACTACATCACCGGCGGCGACGAGAAAACCCTGCGCCAGAGCCCGCACCTTGAGGCGTATCGCGCCAAGGGGCTCGAGGTGCTGATCATGGACGACGAGATCGACGACATCGTGATCCCGTCGCTCGGCAAATACAAGGATTGGGACCTCAAGGCCGCGAACCGCGCTGGAAGCGACGAAGAGCTCGCGACGGGCGACGAGAAGAAGGCCGCCGAGGAGAAGGAAAAGGAATTCGCTCCGGTCGTCGAGCGCATCAAGAAATCGCTCGGGGATCGCGTCAAGGACGTGCGCCTCTCGAAACGGCTCGCCGACTCCCCGTCTTGCATCGTCGTCGACGAGAACGATCCCTCCCTGCAGATGGAGCGGATGATGAAGGCGATGGGCCAGTCCGGCCTCGCCGAGGTTAAGCCGATCCTGGAAGTTAACGCGAACCATGAGCTCGTCAAGCGCATCCAGGCGAGCTCAGACGACGCGTACGTCTCCGACGTTTCCGCCGTGCTTCTCGATCAGGCCCTGCTCGTCGAGGGCGGCGAATTGAAGGATCCGGCGGATTTCGTGAAGCGGCTCAACCGCCTTCTCGCGCGGTAAACCGCAGGCCTGAGCGGCGCTATCCGATCGGGACGGCCTTAACAGCGGGCCTGATTCATTCCCCGAGGACGACCTTGTTTCTGCCCGCGGCCTTCGCGCGGTAGAGGCACTCGTCCGCGAGGCGGATGAGCTCAAGGATCGACTCGTCCCTTGCCGGGATTATCGATACCGCGCCCGCGCTCACGGTGAGCCTTCCTTCGGGATGGTCATCGTGCGGCAACGCGAGGTCGTAAATCGCCTTTCTGGCGGACTCGGCCCATTCCCCGCATTGGGCGAGGTCCAACCCAGGCAGCACAACGACGAATTCCTCGCCGCCATACCGAGCCGCGAGATCGCCCGGGCGCCGTAGTCTCGATCGAAATGCCTCCGCGACCTTCCTGAGACATTCGTCGCCGGCGAGATGGCCATAACGGTCATTGTACTTCTTGAAGAAATCAACGTCGAACATCGCGAGGGCGAGCGGCGTTCCCGCCCGGCTCGCCCGGCTCCATTCCGCCGAGAGCGCTTCGTCGAGCCTCCGTCGGTTTGAGATACCCGTAAGTCCGTCAATCTCGCTTTGGGCGCGAAGTCTCGTCTCGAGCGTCTGACGCTCGAGGAGGCTGTCGCGAACTGCCCGTAACGCGGAGTACACGGCGTCCGTCTCCGAGTTCGCGGCGCGGTCCGGTATTTCCGGTGATACGTCCCCCTTCGCGAACGCGGTCAGTACCGCGTCGACCCTTTGCAAGGGGAGGAAGAACCTGGAAACGGCGATATATAGCGCGATGAGGCCCGCGATGAGGGCGAGCGCCGACAGACCGATCGCGATCGCGTAAGAGCGCGTCGTCGAGGTTAGGTAGGATCTTACGCCCGTGTCCGATTCGGCCGTGAGGGTCGTAAGAAGCCCGGCAATCGAGTTTAGCGCCGGTACCGAGGCCGCCGTCAGTTCCGCTGGGCTAATCGTCGGTTTTCTTCCCGCCCGGAGGTCCTCGAGGACGTGATCCTGCAGCGGCCTAAAGGTTGAGAAGAACTCCCGGTCGATAAGCTCGATCCCCCGTAGGGCCGCGGGGTTTCGGGCGACCCTCGCCTCGCGGTTAAGCATGTCCCATAGGGTCAGCTCCTGTCCGCGAAGGCCCTGTATCCGCTCAAGATCGGTTGCCGTAGGGGACCTTCCCGAGGAGACTAGCGCCGCGATTCTCGAGGCCTCGACGCCGAGTTGCACGCGCAGGTTGCACGCGAGAATCTTCATGCGGCTGAAATTCCTGAACGTGGCGGTGTAGGCATCGTTCCTGAGGGAAAGTTGCGTGACGAGCTCGCCGATATCGGCGATCATGTTCGAGGTGGAAATGAACCATCGTTCCGCGAGGATCGTCGGGCGGTCTGGCCTTGGGATCGAGAGCGCACTGTCAATCTCGAGTCGCATTTGTTGCAGCGTCATGAAGTCCACCTGCACGTTTAGGGTTGCCGGCAGGCCCAGTATGTCGGGCAGGAAAATCGCCTCGCGGAGATTGTCGTCGACCGTCTTTCTTCTCTCCTGGATAAAGGCGAGGTTTTTGGCGTCGGCCGGGCCTTCCGCGTTGAGCAGCACGTTCGTGCGACCCCGTTCGAAGGCGAGGCTTTGCCCCGCCGTAAGTATTCGCTCCGCCATCTCGTTCGCCCGGACGGTTTCCCTCGCTATCGCGTAACCCCGCCATTCGCGATGAAGCGCCCGAATCATCCCCGTCCAGGTGAGCGCGGTCAGCGTCACGATGAGCGTCATCAGCATCATGCGAAGAGAGTATCTGCTGCGTTTTATCATATGAACAGTATATACTAAATAGACCGAGCCTGCCCGGCCGACGGTTCGTCGCGCGATTGCCGCCTCCGTCGATTTCTGGTAGGTTTAGGCAACGGAGATTGTAAATATGCTGCATACGCTGATAGCCGTCGTGAAATTCTTTTGGTATTTGGTGAGGTCCCAACCTGAGAGGCGCGCCGTCGAGCGGCTCGACCGCGAGGGTAAGGTCGCCGAGCGCGACGCGATCGTGAACGACAAGGTCGGCTCATGGGCTCGGTACGTCGTCAAGATCGCCGGCGGCACCGTGGAGGTCGCGGGAGCCGAGAACGTCCCCAGGGACACGGCCGTCGTGTTCGTCGGAAACCATCAGAGCAACCTGGATATCCCGATACTCCTCGGCTTTATCGATAAGCCCAAGGCGTTCATCTCCAAGATCGAGGTCCTTAAGGTCCCGTATCTCGGGGCTTGGATGCGATTCATGCAATGCACGTTTATCGACCGCAAGGACATGCGCCAATCGGTGCGCGCCATGCAGGAGGCGATCGAGACGGTGAAGAAGGGCTATTCGCTCGTCATATTCCCCGAGGGCCACCGAAGCAAGGGCGCGCCCGTGGCCGAGTTCAAGGCCGGAAGCTTTAAGCTCGCCCTTAAGGCCGGCGTCCCGATCGTCCCCGTGACGATAGACGGTTCCTGGAGGCTTCTCGAGGAAAAAGGCCGCCTGCAGGACGCGCGCGTGCGCCTGACGCTGCATCCCGCGATCCCGACCGCGGGTCTTTCGCGCGAGGAAGGCGCGGCAATCCCGGAGCGAGTCCAGGCGGTAGTCATGAGCGCGCTTACCGATCAGTCCTTCCGGTAATGGCAGCCGACCGATTTTTCGTTATGCATCGCCGCGGCGACTACTAGCTGCGCCGTGACGACGCCGTTCCTGAGCTCGATTATGTCCCGGTTAAGCGTCGCTTCCTTGTAGAAGCGCGTTATCCGGTGCGCGTGGTAGTTCAGGTCGGCGTTCGCGCGCTCGAGCCCCTTCCTCGTGCGGACGATTCCCGCGTGGTTCCACATAGTCAATTTGATCATCTTCCAATCTTGATATATGAGCGATGGCTCGAAGGTCTCCGGGGCCGCGGGCGTTTTCCAGTCCGGAATCGAATCGAGCCTGTTTCCGGCGATTCCCTTTCCGGCGCTCGCCCTGCAGGCGATGTCGCCTGCCGCCTCATAGCCCCAAAGCAAACCTTCCAGCATGGATGTCGACGCGAGGCGGTTCGCCCCGTGGATGCCGGTGCAGGAGACCTCGCCGACCGCGTAGAGCCGGGATATCGGCGTGCGGCCGGCGGAGTCGACCTTTACCCCGCCGCAAAAGTAATGCGCCGCGGGCACTATCGGGATAGGGTCCTTGGTGATATCGATGCCGCCCGATAGGCAGGTTTCGTAGATTCTCGAGAAGCGTTTCTTGATGGGGGTCTCGCCCTTGTAATGGCCCGCGAGGTCGAGCAGCATATACTCGCTTCCCTGGCGCGACATTTCCTCGAAGATCGCGCGCGTGACCACGTCGCGCGGGGCGAGCTCTTCCTGCGGGGTATAGCGAGCCATGAAGGGCTTCCCCGCGCGGTCTACGAGCTTCGCTCCCTCGCCGCGGAGAGACTCCGAGATGAGGAATCGCTTGATGTCCTTGTGGAATAGGGCCGTCGGGTGGAATTGCACGAACTCCGCGTTGACGATTTCCGCGCCCGCCCGATGCGCCATGGAAATCCCGTCGCCCGTCGCGGAGATGGGGTTCGTCGTGAACTGAAATACGTTTCCCAGGCCGCCGGTGGCGAGGATGACGGCGTCCGCGAGAAGGGTATGCACCTCTCCCGTCGCGTTCTCGAGCGCGTAGAGCCCGAAGACCTCGCGCGGGCGGTAGCGTTCCTGCGGGTCGAGAGAGTGGTGGTTGTTCGTGATAAGGTCGACCGCAGTCCAGCCCGCGAGTATCCTGACGCCGATCTTCCGCGCGTAGGCTATGAGGGCCGACTCGATGCTGTCGCCGGTGTGGTCCTCGAAGTGGAGTATCCTTCGCTCGGAATGCGCCGCCTCTTCCGTGTAGTCGTACTCGCCGCGCGAGTTGCGGCTGAAGGCGGCGCCCACGCGGTCGATCAGGAAGTCGAAGACGAGGGGCGGGGCCTTTTCCGCGAAGCGCGCGACGGCCTCGGCGTCGTTGAAGCGGCAACCCGCCTCCATGACGTCGCGGGCGAGGGCCTCGGGCGAGTCTCCCTCGCGCCAGGCGATGATGCCGCCCTGGGCGTAGTTCGTGTTCGACTCCTCCACGCGGTCCTGCTTCGTTATGACGAGCACGTCGAGGCCCGCCTCGCGGCAGCGAATCGCCGCTGTAAGGCCCGCGATGCCCGTGCCGGCGATAATCGCGTCGTGGCGCTCTCTCATTTTGCCTCCGTGACGCGGACCATCGCGTCGAGCGCGAGCGCGGCGTCGGCCCTCGTGCCCGCGTCGATCGCGATCGCCTTGAGCGGTTCGCCGTCCCTTTCGTGTCGCCCGATCGCCTCGAGCGTCGCCTCGAGCGCCGCGTCGTCGATCTTGTTCATGTTATGGCAGTACGAGACGAAAAGATGGCTGATTCGCTTGCCGGGGAATTCGGCGATCATCCGCTCGACGAATCGACCCTCGGTGCCGATGGCCCAGCTCGTGCCGTCCGGCGCGTCTTTGAGCATATGGTACATTGCCTCGGTGGAGCCCGACGCGTCCGCGGCGAGAACCGTTTCCGGCCGGCATTCGGGATGCACGATGACCCTCGCGTTGGGGTCGCGCTCGCGCGCCGCCCGGACGTGCTCTGACGTAAAGTGTCGATGCACGTGGCAGAATCCGTCCCAGAGGAACACGCGTACGCCTTCGGCGGAGTCAGCGGCGCCAGAGCCGCTCGTTCCCGCGCCGTCGACCCGCTCGAGCGAGCCGTCGCGGAGCACGCGGCGCATGGCGGAGTCGGGGATCCCAAGCTCGCGCGCGGTGTTGATCCCGAGGTTAAAGTCGGGGAGGAAGAATATCGGTAAGCCTTGCCGGAGATAATGGGAGACGATTTTTTTCGCGTTCCCCGAAGTGCATATGCTGCCGCCCTCGCGGCCCGTGAGCGCCTTAAGGTCCGCCCAGGAATTCATGTAGGTGACCGGGACGACGCGCTTGCCGGATTTCGCGCGGAGGGAGTCGAGTACGTCCCTCGCCGTCTCGGCGTCTATCATGTCCGCCATCGGGCATCCGGCGTCCCAGTCGGGCAGTAGGACTTTCTGACCCTCGCGCGCGAATATCGCCGCGCTCTCGGCCATGAAGCGCACGCCGCATAGCACGACGTATTCGGCGTCGGACTTTCCCGCCTCGACGGCGAGCCGGTACGAGTCGCCGATGAGATCCGCGCGCGCGACGATAGACGGCCGCTGGTAGTGGTGCGCCGCGATTAGTACCTTGCCGCTCATTCGCAGGATTCCTGCTTAAGCGAGAAATCGAAAATCTTGACGGTGTGCGTGAGCTCGCCGAAAGAGACGAAATCGACGCCCGTTTCCGCGAGCCCCTTGAGCCGCTCGACGGTCATGTTGCCCGAGGCTTCGGTCTCGGCCCTGCCTGCGATTTCCGCGACCGCTTTTTTCATCGTCGCGTCGTCCATGTTGTCCAGCATGATCCGGTCGACCCCGAGCGATACCGCCTCGCGGACCTCGTCGAGGTTCCTGGTCTCAACCTCGATTTTGTATTTGTCGCCCCAGCGCTCTCGCGCCATGCGGACCGCGTTGGTAATCCCTTTCGCGGCGTCGACGTGGTTGTCCTTGATGAGCACCATGTCGAAAAGCCCCATGCGGTGGTTTTGCCCGCCGCCCGTGGCTACCGCGTATTTCTGGAGGTGGCGCATCCCGGGAACCGTTTTTCTGGTGTCGAGCACGACGGGTTTTTTGCCCGCGGCTCGGACGAAGGTCGCGGTCTTCGTCGCGATTCCCGAAAGGTGCGAGATAATATTGAGGCTCGTGCGCTCGCCCGAGAGGATCGCGGTTAGGTTGCCCCGCACGCGCGCGACGACGTCGCCTTTTTTTAACGAGTCCCCGTCGCGGAAGTAGGTTTCGACCGCTATCTTGCGGTCAAGCTCGGCGAATACGGCGGAGAACTGCTCAATCCCGCAGAGGATCCCGTCGTCCTTGGCCAAGAGGGCGAATACGGCGTTCTTTTTCTTGGGGAAAATGGCGAGGCTCGTCACGTCGCCGGCGGCGCCCAAATCTTCCGCGAGCGCCATTCGGATGAGCGGGAGATACTGTTTCCTGTCCAACTGTTTGCTCCTGTGGTGGGATTAACTGAGTCGGATAATCTTCGCAATATGCCCGGCTCGTGTCAAGTTCGCGCCGCGCTGGCCGCGCCGCGAGCGATTGTCTATGCCTTGAAGAGGGTGACGAGGACGGAGATGAGTTTTATGACGATACCGGAGGCGAGGCCGGACGCCGCCGCCGCCAAGAGGTCGGTTCGCAGCGACACCTCCTCGTCGATCCGCGTAAGGAGCGAGAGGAATTCGATGACGATCATCGTGATGATGATGGCGAGGATCATTGCGCCGATGAGCTGCAGCTTGCCGTAGCGCTCGGCCCACGCGTACATGGCTTGGGTAAAGAAAAAAACCACGGACGCTATGACGCCGCGGACCGTGTTCGTCTTGTATTGCTGTTTGTTGACGCGCGGCATGAAGATCGGAAGGATGCACACGATGACCGTGAGCGCGATCATGCCGAAGGAAATACCCATGAGCGAGTTCCCGCTTAGGAGCCTTTCGGTCTTGTCGAACCATCGCCCAGCCTGTTTGATCCATGGGGCGAACGGATGAAAGAGTTCCTCGACCGCGGCGAGAACCACGGCGGCGCAAACGATGATGATGGTCACGACCATCACGCTGTTCAGAAAACGCGTCGCCCTTTTAACCGACATACGCGATCCTCCTTTCGACTTTTGATGAATGGCACTATCATATCACGCGATACCCTCGGAGTCATCCCTTTTTTGGGGCCGTTCTTGAACGTGCGCGCGCCCTTGCCCTTGGGGGTGTTCGGCGGTAAGATATCGCGCCATGGGCACCATGCAAATAAACGAGCGGAAAAAGGGCTTCGCCCTTCTGTTCGCGACGATCCTGTTCTTCAGCACCTACGAAGTCGTCAACAAGATGATGGGCGGTAGGATCGATCCCTTTCAGATTAATTTCATCAGGTTTCTCTCGGGCGGCGCTATGCTGCTCGCGGTCGCCGCGGCTAAGCGGGAACTGGCCGTATCCCCGAGGGATTTCGCCCTGTGCGCCCTCGCCGGAGCCCTTAACGTCGCGGTGAGCATGAGCCTGATCAACGTAAGCCTGTCCCTCCCGGATTCGAGCGCCGCCGTGACCGCGGTTCTCTTTAGCTGTAACCCGGTATTCGTTTCCCTTTTCGCGGCCTTGATCGACGGGGAACGCGTCGGGCCGCGTAAGGTCGCAGCCCTCGTCCTTGGGATCGCGGGCACGGTTTTGATCTCAATGAAATCGCTTATGGGCGGGGTTGGGGGCCTTTTAGGGCCAGGGCTGACCGTTCTTTCGGCGCTCGCGTTCGGGTTGTATACGGTCGTCGGAAAACGTATTTCCGGAAGGATCGGCAGCCTTCGCATGAACGGGTACGCGTTCCTTACCGGCAGTTTGATGTTGGTCCCATTCTTGATCGCCACCGGGCGACCCCTATTCGCGTTCGACGCATCCGTCCTTCCGCACGTCGCCTATCTTTCTATTTTCATGACGGGGATCGCCTATCTCGCGTATTTTCGCGGGCTCGGCATACTCGGCGCGGGGAAGGGCTCTCTCGTTTTTTTCCTCAAGCCCGTCTTCGCGACGGCGTTCGCGATTGTCCTTCTCGGCGAATCCATAGACGCCTCCGTCATAGGGGGGATGGCTCTTATCATAGTCGCCGTCGGGCTGTAGGGCTAGAATCCGAACCTTTTCGTGCTATACTGGGCCAATGAGCGCAACGATCGACGATCTTATCGAAAACGTCCGCAAAGTCATTTATATAGACAGGACAAAACTGGAATACCTTATCGCGGCGATGGTCGCGGGCGGCCACGTCATGCTGGCGGACAGTCACGGGGTAGGCAAAACCTCGCTCGCGCGCGCCCTGGCGCTTTCCGTGCGCTGGGCCCCGAAGGGCGGCAAATCGCGCCGCGCCGGGACGATTGAGCCCGAGCCCTTCAACCGCGTTCAGTGCACGGTCGATCTCCTTCCGCAAGACATCCTCGGGTTTACCCGCGTGTCGGGCGAGAATTTCGAGATGAGCTTTAACCCCGGCCCGATCTTCTCGCGTTTTCTACTGTGCGACGAAATTAACCTCCTGCAGCCGAAGACGCAGGGAAGCTTTTTTCAGGCGATGGAGGAAAAGACCGTCACCGTGGACGGCGTGACGCACGCTCTGCCCGACGTTTTCTTCCTGATCTCGACGATGAACCTCAAGGGCTCGCATCTCTTTCCCCTTCCGCTCCCGCAACTCGATCGCTTCATGATACAGCTTTCCCTCGGCTTTCCCGGCTTCGAGGACGAGTGCGCGATCATCAGGCAGCACGGGACCAACGACAGTTGGAAGCACTTCGGCGCCGTCGCAGACGAGGCAGACCTTCTTTCATGGATGGCTAAGGCCGACGCGATGGACCTCCATCCAGACGTGCTCTCGTACGTCGTCTCGCTCGTTCGCGCGACGCGCTCCTGCCCGGATCTCGTGACCGGCGCGAGCCCCCGCAGCGGCATTAAGCTTTCCCGGCTCGTTCGCGCGCTCGCGGTGGTGCGCGGAAAGGAATACGCGACGATCGACATGGTGAAGGAAGTCGCGGTCTCCGCGCTCGCCCATCGCGTCGAGGCGCGCGATCCGTCCAAGCCCGCTGCGGCGATCATCGAGTCCCTCGTCGCGGGCGTCGATGCCGACCCGTCGGTCAAGAGCATCCTCAGGCGAGCATGAAGTTTCTTCGCGTCCTCGCGCGTTTTTATCCCCTGACCCTATTCGGCACGCTGACCTTCGTCGTCTCCGTCTCATTATTGTCCTCGTCGCTATCGGACTCGAGCCGGGTCGGCGTCGCGCTGTCCTCGCTCGGGCTTCTCGCGGTGGTTTTTTCGGTCGCGATTTCGTGGTCCCAAGCTTCCGTCGCTCGGTCGGGCGAATTTTCCTGGGCCGTGAGCGGTTGCCTTCGCGCCGGCGGCGACGCCGAGGCGTTTGTCCTTCGCCATTCGGGCGAGCTGTTTCCGTTCATGCGCTTTCACGTTTCGCTCTCGGGAACGCTTCGCGTGGCGGGCGAAAGCCTCTACCGGGTTCGCCCGCGCGGCTGCGTGCCCGCGGGTTCCGAAGGCTCTTTTGGCCTATCGGTACCATGCGGGGGCGCCCTTTCCCTGTCCGGACGGTTCATGGTCGGGGACATTCTCGGGCTTGCCCGCGTGGAGGTCCGCGACGCCGGCCGCCTGGAGGCCGCCGTGCTTCCTCCCGATTCCGCGAACCTCGGGCTTTCCCTTG
>JACCEE012478171.1_pt1 | contig 22653 bp, 26 predicted proteins | sample 7449931 | NCBI WGS metagenome assembly JACCEE01 (sample SAMN15323457, study PRJNA562643) | freshwater metagenome | isolation source: river surface water | place: USA:Blue River Watershed | collected 2017-08-19 | reverse complement strand
ACTGGATGTGGAGTTACAACCACGAGCGCCCAAACATGGCCTTGGGCGGGATCACACCAAAACAGCGGCTGGCCATGGCCGCTTGACGCCTCTACTTCTGACTCCCTTGCAAAAAGGGGGGATTACCGGGGGATTACCCTGCTTTTTAGGACATATCCAATTCAACCTATCAATTCTCAAGTTTTCCTTTTCAGGTTTGCAAACATATAACTTATTCTTGAGGATACCCAGCTGAAGTCCTTAAACTTGATGATCATTGGTAAAAATCCAATCAAAGCGGGTTTTTCAGTACGGTCATTCTGTGTGGGATCGCACAAGGTCATGCGCATTTTTTTCTTAGGATTTAATTTCCTAAAGGATGACGAATGATCAAAGGCCTCTTAACCACGCGCATCAAGTCTCAACTGTCTAAGTTGAATTCCAACTATTGCATAGTTCTTCCGGATGGAAACAGAATCAAATCTCAAAATGACTCTCATCCTGTGCTTCACCTGACCTTGAAGGAATGGGAAACCCTGGGTCACTTGGCTCAGGGAGAAATTGGTCGAATTGCATCTGATTGGGTCGAGGGGAAAATCCATATTGATGGATGCATGCGCGACTTGATTGACCTGGCCGCATCTATCGTTCCCAAAGATTTTCATCGGCTGCCTGATTCTGCACTTGCAGTATCAACCAGCATGCTTCAAACTTGGCTAAGCCGACTCAATCACACTCGCAGCCAAAGCAAGTTCGATATCCAGTCACACTATGACATCACAGATGATTTTTATTCAATTTGGCTGGACGAAGAAAAAGTTTATTCCTGCGCTTACTTTGAGTGCGACGATGCAACATTGAAAGAGGCGCAAAAATCTAAATTGGATTTGATCTGTCGCAAATTGGATTTGTCTAACGGTGAACGCTTCCTCGACATCGGTATGGGGTGGGGTGCGCTGCTTTTTTGGGCTGCTGAAAACTATGGCGTCCGGGCGCATGGGATTACTCTTTCCATGAATCAGTATGAGCATGTGCAACGTCAGATTGCAAAGCGCGGACTTGAAAATCGAGTCACGGTGAGTCTCATGGATTATAGGGATCTGAGTGAGAAAGATCCTTTCGACAAAATTTCTTCTGTCGGCATGTTTGAACATGTCGGAAGGGCCAATATGAATGACTATTTCGACAAGATCTATCGTCTGCTTAAACCCGGCGGAATCATAATGAATCACGGTATCACTGCAGGCCATGTGAGCCATCGGCAATTGGGCTTGGGCATCGGTGAATTCATCGAGAAGTATATTTTTCCCAATGGGGAATTGATTCATTTGAGTGAGGTCTCCAACCACATGACTCACGCCAAACTGGAGTTGGTAGACGCCGAATGCCTCAGGCCACACTATGCCAAAACCTTATGGGCATGGTCCGATCAATTGGAAATAAATTTGACCCAAGCGCACGGTGCGTTGGAGAAAGTCCACGGTACAAGAGCAACCAACATATTGCGGGCTTATCGAATGTATTTGTCGGGCTGTGCACTCGGCTTTGAGCAAGGCTGGATTTCCATATATCAGGTTCTTGCCGTCAGATCAGACGCCAATTCAAGCTATCCGTACCGGCGTGACTACATGTATGCGCACAGAGTTGGCTCAGTCAAATCAATCTGAGCAGCGAAGAATCCAAACACCAAGGCAGGAATTTCAAGAATTGTTTTTCTCGCGTGCGTGGCGTGCAAACTGAGCTGCCTCTTGTGAAAGCTTGACGGCGTGGGCAGCCGATTCAGTGGCCATCTGAGTGGCATGAGCGGCAGTGGCAGATGCTTGTGTGCACGCGTCTTCAGCATGTTGAGCCAATGAAATCGCTGCGGCTGCGGCTGCCGCAGCCGCAGCCGCAGCAGCTTCCAGAGCTGCTTCAGCCGATTGATTCGCGGCATCGGCGGCCATTTCGGCTGCAATCACAATCGCCGAATTAGCAGCAACCTTTGCGGCTTCAGCACAATAGAAAGCCGATTTGGAAGCACGCTCTGCAGCCTTTGCAGCTCGGCTCGCCGCTTCTGAAGAGGTCTGTGTGAGTTGCTTCAGGGAAATCAAATTTTCCGAATACTTCGTATTCAGGATGTGATAATTATCTTTGAGAAGCCTAACTTCGGTCTGTAACTGCTCAAGAATTTTCTTGATCTCAACTGAGTCTTGGCTCATGTTATGTTTCACTCCAAAGATTTTTTATTGATGCGAATCATCTCATTTTTGACGATTCTGTAGCACTCGCAACTGGTACGCTCCAAGCTTAAACGATTTTTGATTTGAATCGTGCCTCTTTTGTAATCGATCGCACCCAAGTCCTGGAGATGTTGAGCGGCCAATGTGATGCCTTCGCGCCTTACGCCCAATATCCTGGCCAACAACTCATGTGTGAATTCTAGATCGTCTCTGATCATTCGATCCTGGTTGGTTAACAGTATCTTTGCCAGTTGCTGCAAGATGGAGTGGCGTCGATTACAAACGGCAGTTTGTGCCGTGCTCAGCATCAGCAGTTGCATGTAACGGATGATTTGTGAACGGAATGCGGATGAGTTTTGAAATTCGTTCAAGACGAACTGAACATCAACCTGATACGCCCAGCCTGAGGCCATCACCGAACAATTCCATATGGTTGTGGTATTTCCGGCAAAGGCAAACGTACCTGATAGACCATCATTTCCAATTTCTGCAAACTCTGCAGCCTTGCCATCTTCGAAAAGGTATTGGACAGACAAAATGGTTGAGACCGGCAAGTAAATGTACAAAAGAGGTTTTGCTGGCTCGTAAATGATCTGGTTGAGCTGAAGCCAAAGCAGTTGAAGCTTGGGTTCCCAACGCTGCATGTCTTTGGCTGATAAGCCACGCAGGATGGCGTTGGCGCCCGGTTCTATTGAGTCAGCTGTGAGTGATGGGCAGGTCATTGCTAGGGCAAAGCCCTTGAGACTTTATTTCCAGTCATGTGAAGGGTAAATCATTCAAATGGAAAGGGGGGTAAAAAGATGGATTTTGAAAATTAAAGCACTAAATTTATTTAATGCATTTTTTTAATTATATTATAATAATTATTTGAAATAAATTTATTTTTCAACAAAATAAAAATAGTTATAAATAATTAATTAAATCATGGAAAATTATTTACTGAATTTTCTTGTTGGCGTGTGATGGAGATCATCAAAAGGGCGAATCGTGATGCCTCTCTGAGCCAAGAGTGGAAATGTGTGCTCACGAACAGTGCTGAAAAAAACCTGATGCGAATATCGCCTTAATGAAAATCACTGGAGGTATTCATGTTGATGGGAAAGCCCTTGCTGAGCGATGCAGAAAGAACTGCATTGTTGGATCCGGTTGTGAGTCATGCATCCGCGAATGCTCCGATTCGACTGTTGGTTGCGGATCCTCATCCGATTGTGTTGGAGGGTTTTAAACAATCTATGGGCAATCATCCAGATTTCGAAATTCTTCGATACCTCGTCGATGGAGCAAATACATGGCGTGAGTTGCTGGCCTCAAGACCGGATGTGCTTATCATGGAAATGACACTGACTGGCATGAGCAGCATGCAACTCATCCGAAACTTGTACGAATCAGGATGGTCTACCAAAATCGTTTTGTTCTCATTGCCTGCTAACCAACTATGGATAGAGGCGCTGGCACAAGGCGTACAAGGGCTGGTATCGAAAAACAAAAGTAATGATCAGTTGATGAACTGCGTGAGAAGGGTGCATCAAGGCGAACTATGGTTGGATGAGGAATTCAACCTAAAGGAGCATCAAAAGTCAGCTCAACGAATCAGCGATTGGCGAATTGGTTCCCGTTTGACGATGCGGGAGAAAGCCATTGTCGAAATCTTGATGAGAGGTTTTTCTAACAGAGAAATTGCAAATGAATTAGCCATTAAGGAGGGAACAGTAAAAACACATCTTAAACACGTATACAGAAAAACGGGGTTACACAGTCGTTTTGAATTGCTATCACAAGTAAAGCCAACACTTTGAAATTTCAAAAAAAAAGCCCCTATATCAGGATCTGGCTGAATTGGAATCGCGGAATAATTCGCGAAGCGATGCAATCCATGATTCAACTGCAATCGGGTTGGGAAATCATCACCGATCCAATTGGTAATAGTGAATTCGCAGATGTCTGCATCAGCCATGACATGCCGGTCCAGTTGAGCGGACATGAGAACAGCATTCCTTTGGTCATTTGCTCGCAATTCAAAAAACGGTCAGAAATCCAGAAAGCTCTTGAAATGGGGGCGAAAGGATGCGTGTCAACAGACTCAACCTGGGATGACTTGGTTCGATGCGTCAATCAAGCCATTCAGGGGCGAAGCTATTTGTGCCATACCCTGGCAAAAATGATGTGTTCCCCAATGTATGGACTTTCAAGTGTTGAAGATGAACATCCGATCACACCTCGAGAAAAAGAAATTTTAAAATTGATTGTGCAAGGTCGAACATCGAAAGAAATTGGAAAAATCTTGCTCATGTCTCCGAATACAGTGGAGACACATCGGAGAAATATCAAACAGAAAGCTGGTTGTCACAAGGCTGCAGAACTGGCGGCTTTTGCTATTCGTTTGAGTATCGTTACTTGAAAAGAATCAGCAAGTCATGGGAGGCAGTAAAACAGTTGAAGCTAGCGAGTAAAGCTCGAATGAATGGCAAGAGCTGTAGGTGCACTTGAACGACAGCGCGGACCCGCTTGACAACGACCAAATGGTCATCACACTTCATAGCCATCTCAAGGAAGCCAAGATCTATGAATTCGTGCAAGGTCATATGAGTTTCAAAATGATCTTGCATGGATGCTTCCGATGGAATTAACGTAATAATTGAATGTGCGAAAACAGACAAAGAAAAAAACCTGACCGAATCAGAATGAACATCTATCGTATGGCGAGATGTATAGATGAAAAATGATCGGTTAATTCTCATCAAGCATGGAAACAAGTTGATTTCAACGCTGGAGGATCGTGACTGGGAGCGCTGGAAAAATGAGATCGAAGTGGTACATCTCAAAAGTGGGCTGACATTGATTGAAGCCGGTCAAAAAATAAGCCATGTATATTTCCCAATCAGCGGCATCGTTTCACAGCAATATGACTTTGAAGATGGGAAGTCAGCTGAAATTTTACAAATGGGTAATGAGGGACTGGTCGGGGTTTTTGTGTTTACCGGAAGTACTGTTTCTGTCAGTAAATCGATGGTCATCGCAGAGGGCCTGGCGTATCGGTGTCATTCAGACTGGCTGCTGGAGGAGTTCAATCAATCCAGCACTTTCAGAAGAATGGTATTGAAGTACCTTCAAGTATTGATGATATATACCTCACAGTCTGCTGTGTGCAATAGACGCCATAACATCGAGCAGCAGTTGTGCAGGAATCTTTTATCCCAGTTAGATCGAGTGGCCGGAGATCACTTGGCCATGACGCATGAACTAATTTCCAGGTCAATGGGGGTTCGCCGTGAAGGGGTAAGCGAAGCTGCCAAAAAGCTGGAACGACTGGGAATCATATCTTACAGCCGCGGAAAAATAAAAGTACTGGACAGACAGTCTTTATTTCGAAACACATGTGAGTGCTATGACATCATCAAAGGAGAGCAGCGAAAGTTGTTCCCATTCACAGAGGGCTAACGCCAGTATTTCATCAGATGATTGATTTTTTATGCTATGCGCCCAATTGGACTTGTGGCGTTCTACTCCTGCGACACGCACATTAAATTCGATAAAGTGCTGGCTGATGCATGACGATTTTTTTGTCATGAATGATTCAGCATACGAGATTCAGCATGCAACATATTTAGGGGTGGTTGAATCGCCCCGGGTTTCGTGGAGGCTAGTTGGTTTAAGTTGAGACCTCGGTCTCGTTCTTCCCGGCAAGTTGCCGGTAGTAATTCGCCTCAGCTTCAGCCGGTGGAATATACCCAATCGAGCTGAGCAGTCGGTGGTGGTTGAACCAAGCTACCCATTCAAGGGTTGCCAGTTCCAGTGCCTCCTTGGTTTTCCAAGGCGCACGGCGGTGGATCAATTCGGCCTTGTACAGCCCATTGATCGTCTCGGCCAGGGCGTTGTCGTAGCTGTCGCCACGGCTGCCCACCGAGGGCTCTATCCCGGCTTGCGCCAGGCGTTCGGTGTAGAGAATTGAAACGTATTGCGACCCCCTGTCGGAGTGATGAATCAAGGTATCCGAGCGTTCTGGTTGCCTGTCAAACAAGGCTTGCTCCAGCGCATCGAGCACAAAGTCTGTTCGCATCGAACTGCTCACACGCCAGCCCACAATTCGCCGTGCAAACACATCGATCACAAACGCCACGTATTGCCAGCCCTGCCAGGTGCTGACGTAGGTGAAGTCCGACACCCACAGCTGGTTAGGCCGATCAGCTTTGAATTGACGATTGACCCGATCCAGCGGGCATGGGGCTGCTTTATCTGGCACCGTGGTGCGCACGACCTTGCCCCGGCGCACGCCGTGCAACCCCATACGTTTCATCAGCCGCTCGACCGTACAACGCGCCACCTTGGTGCCTTCACGATTCATCTGGTGCCAGACCTTGTCTGCCCCATAGACCTGCATGTTGGCCTGCCAGACGGCTTGGATCTGCGGCATCAGGGCTTCATCACGTTTGGCTCGGGCGCAGCGCAGTTCGGGCTTGCGCTGGCGGGCAGCGTGGCACCTGTAGCCAGACGGGGCGATTTGCAGCACTTTGCACATCGGCTCGACCCCGTAGGTTTCGCGGCGTTTGTCGACGAACGCTCTCAGGACTTGATGTCGCTGCCGGATGAATACTCCCCAAATTGGCCGGTTGAAATTTCCCCAGTTTGAATTCTGAATTGTCAGCTTGGCCTGCGTCCAGTGACAGTTCTAACGCCTGATGGAAGATAAGCCCTCTCAATGTTGAGCAGGAGGGCGGCAGGTGGTCAATCTGAAAGGAATGATGATGATTTTGGAATTACATCGGCAGGGTCTGCCGATCAGCGTAATTGCAGAGCGAACCGGCCACGACCGCAAAACAGTTCGCAAATACATTGAGCAAGGTTTGGTTGCCCCCAAATACAAACCACGGCCAGCTAAAACGGTGTTGTTGGCACCCTATCTGGACTATCTTCGGGAGCGACTGTTGGCTTGGCCAGAACTCACGGGGGTGCGATTGTTGCGCGAAATCCGAGAGCAAGGCTACAAAGGTGGCAAGACCACCCTCAACGACCACCTTCGGCAGATCCGACCGGCGTCGGTACCGGGCTTTGAGGTGCGCTTTGAAACACCGCCAGGTCTTCAAGCACAAGTCGACTTTGCCGAATTCAAGGTGCGCTTTGCCACAGAGGTTGTGGACCGCAAGGTATGGCTGTTCTCCATGGTGCTAGGGCACAGCCGCTATCTTTGGGCGCAATTTGTGATGCACCAAGACTTGCCCACCGTGCTGCGATGCCACATTGAGGCGTTTGAGCACTTTGCAGGCGTGCCCAAGGAAATCTTGTACGACCGCATGAAAACGGCCGTGCTGGGCGAGCCGGAGCTGGATAAGGCCATCATTTACAACCCCAAATTGCTGTCATGTGGTTCGCACTACGGTTTCATGCCCAGGGCCTGCAAACCTTACCGTGCAAAAACCAAAGGCAAGGTGGAGAGGCCGTTTCGCTACATCCGGGAGGATTTCTTTATGGCCCGGGAGTTTCATGACTTGGCAGATATGAACCGGCAACTGCGCCATTGGCTCGACACGGTGGCCAATGTGCGAGTGCATGCCACCACTGGCCGTGTTGTTCTCGAACACTTCAGGCAAGAGCAGCCTAGTCTGCAACGACTGCCCGCAGGCCGCTTCGATGCGGTGTTAAGAGTGGAGCGGCGGGTCAGCAACGATGGCTGTGTGAGCATCGGTGGAAATTACTACAGCGTACCCGACGGCACCCGCAGGCGGGCACTGGAGGTGGAGACCACCGCCGATCAGGTTCGCATCCACGAAGATGGCAAGCTCATCGCGGTACATGCTTTGCTGCATGGGCGACGCCAACGCTCAGTCCTCAAAGGACATCGCCACAGCCCAAGGCGCGGGGACACTCACTCTGACCGAAGTGGCAGCCGACTGCTACCAGGGCACGCAGTGGCTACACGATCACTGGGGGTGTATGAGCAAATTGCCCGTCAATTGGGAGGTCTGTCATGAGCGGCCAGACCACTGATCTGATTCGCCGCCATTTGGTGGGGCTGAAGATGCCGCGGGCGCTGGAAGCGCTGCAAACCACCTTGGTTCGCATTGAGCAAGGGGAGATCTCCGCCTTGCAAGCGATTGAAACACTGCTGGGCGAGGAGTACAGCACAAGAGAGAGTCGACGCATCAAGATGGCACTGCAGACCGCACGGTTGAGCACCGTCAAGAGTTTGTCGGGCTATGATTTCAGCTTCCAACCCAGCTTAGATCGCAACAGAGTGCTGGCACTGGCGGAATTGGAATTCATTGAGCGCAAGCAGTGCGTGCATTTCCTGGGGCCGCCGGGCACGGGCAAGAGCCATCTGGCCATTGCTTTGGGCTTTGAAGCGGTCAAAGCCGGCAAGAGTGTGTTCTTTGCGACGCTGGCCGAACTGGTGGACTCCATGCGCAAGGCAGAGCGGGAAGGCAAGCTCAGAGAACGGGTGAAATTCCTGAGTCGATACAGTCTGCTCATCGTCGATGAGATTGGCTACCTTCCATTAGGCTCGGGTGGCGGTAACCTGTTCTTCCAGTTGGTCAACGCCTGCTATGAGCGCAGCGCCATGGTGATGACCAGTAACCGGGGGTTTGGTGAATGGGCCGAGATCTTTGGCGATGCCGTTGTGGCCACCGCATTGCTTGACCGCCTGCTGCATCATGCTGTGGTCATCCCCATCGAAGGCAATTCATACCGATTGCGCGAGCATGCAGCACTGATACCCGAGAACATGCGCAACCGTGCTTCGGTATTGGATCCGACAGAACCCCCGGCAGCCAAACGACGGCCAGGTCGTCCCCCCAAGGAGGTGCAAGCATCCCATCCGGGCTGATCACCCGCAAACCAAGGGTGGGGAAAATTCAACCGGCCAAAGTGGGGAAAATTCAACCGGTATTGACACTTGAGCCGGCGGTCGAGCTCCGCCTGGGCAAAAAAAGCGCTCGCCAGCTTGAGGATTTCATTGGCTTTGCGCAGCTCCTTGACCTCGCGCTCTAGTTCTTTGATGCGGGCGCGCTCGTCGGAGCTGATGCCATCGCGCACGCCTGCGTCAACTTCGTGCTGGCGAACCCAGTCGTTGAGGGTTTGCGGCACACACCCGATCTTGGGGGCAATGGACTCGATGGTGGCCCACAGGGAGGGGTACTCGCCTCGGTGCTCAAGCACCATACGAACAGCGCGTTCGCGCACCTCGGGTGAAAAACGGTTTGATTTCTTACTCATGGCTCCATCTTCTCAAAGTGTGGAGCCTCCTCAAAATCCGGGGCGATTCAGGTTGTCAGTATGTTGGCGCACACATGCTTCGTGTCGCATCCAAAAATACATTGCACATCCCCTTTCGGTGATAAGCGATTACTGTGATTGAAGTTGCCGCACTTTTTGCAGAAACTGATACCTGACAGTGAAGCCAAGTGAGAGATGGATCACGCTAATTTCACTCTGCAAACTGTCACAAAGCGGCGAACTCATTTCGGTTCGCTGTGTTCATCCTAACCTGAGGAAATCAAGATGAAAAATATCAATACAACCATGATCGGCATCACCGTGCTGGCTCTTTCATCCATGGCTTTTGCAAACGGCAACGGCCAAGGGAATGGCAATGGCAACGGCAACGGCAACGGCAATGGCAATGGCAATGGCAATGGCAATGGCAATGGTATGGGGCATGTTCATTCGGTCGATCCCACCATGCAAGCAACCCTTTTGGTTAACACGGCTGTGGTCAATTCGGCGGTCGGTTCGCAAGGTTCAGCTCAGCAGAACATTGCGTCCAATGTGGGGAGCTTTTCTTCCGAAGCGACTAAAGTGCAAATGGCATCGATCAAGGATTCGATGATCATGAACATGGCGCGTGGCGGTCAAGCCAACCAAAACATCGCATCAAATGTCGGCGAAGATGGTTTGCACACAACAACCTACCAGGTGGCCATGATCCGAAATTCTGCGATCATCAACAAAGCTTCATTTGGGGGCAAAGCGCTCCAAAATATTTCGTCCAATAGCAATTGCATCACTTGTCAGTGATCACTGTGTCCTGACCCTGACGAGCATGGCACCTGCCATGCTCGTCACTTTAAGCGGAGGTGTTGATGCATAGCCCTAAACTAGCCTGTATCTTGTGGCTGACATTCTCTTTGGCCTGTTGGGCTCAAAACGTGCAGGGTGAAGACCCTGTATCTGTCCAACAAAGAGTGCAGAATCAGATGCTTCCCTGGAGTGCATCTGCACCAGTCAATTTGCCACAAATCCAGGAAATTCCTGCGTGGCTTGACGCCAAACTGGCACGTTTTCAGGCCAAGGCATTTTCGGCGAATACCGAAGGTGTTTTGACCGATCATCAGGTTACAAATACGACGCTTCAGGACGGGTTAAGAAAGACTTGCATACAGGATATCGGTAGCTCCACCGCCACCAATACAGCAAGCAACCGCTACGGTCCTAGACTGGAAGCGCAGATCGTTGTTTTGCGCGGTGACTTGGTCAATATTTGCCGTTGAGACAGAAGTGCGCACCATCCAATAAACAGAAAGCCACTCATGAATCACATTGTTCATCGCGTTAGCTTATCGATTTGCATGATCATCCTCACCGGTTGCAGTACTCCTATGGATGCCCGCAGAGATGCTCAATTTCAAAGCTATGGGCACATTGCAGATCGTCCGACAGTTAGACCTGTTCGTGCTATGAGCAGTTTCGCGGACTCCCTCCAGTGCATGGATCAATTAATGCGTGAAGCACAGGTTCCTACCACACTGATTACCAGCAAGCAAATTCCGGATTTTTCAACTCGTGCCCCGGTCGCCACCAAGGAAATGATTGTCACGGCCTTGCTGCAAATGTCCAGAGTGAGCAATGTCTTCAGGTATGTAGACTATGAAGTGGATTTGGTCCGGCAAGACACCGTTCAGAATTTGACCAACATATTGCTTAATAACAATCAAATTCAATTACAAAGGCCAGCGCTCTATTTTTCGGGTGCCATTTCTTATGTTGATCAAAATGTCCTGAGCAATCGGGGAAATTTAGGAACATCAGCCAATCGATTTGAATCCGGTTACAGCAGAAATAAAAATGCCACAGTGGTGAGCCTCGAGTTGCATTTGGGTGATTTTCGAACACGGACTCTGATCCCAGGCATGGATTCATCGAACGAGGTCATTATCGGCAATGGTGGTGAAGGTTTGGATTTGGCAGGTCGGATAGGTGAATATGGTTGGCAATTCAACGTAGGCAAGGATTACGCTCAAGGCTCCGGAGCAGCAGTTCGAACTTTGGTTGATTTGGCTGTGATTGAATTAGCGGGTAAATGGGCGCGTGTTCCTTATTGGCAATGCCTGACCATGGAGCAGACACATCCTAATTTCCAGCGCCAATTGCGTGACTGGTATGACGAAGGTGCCGATGGCGTCCATCAGGGTTTGATCATCCAATCACTCCAATCCAAGGGGTATTTGTCATCGGGGGCTTCAGCTTCGGCGCTGATGTTGCGCCGGGCTATTTCCAGATTTCAGGCTGACCATGGCATGGTCATCAATGGTGTTGTTGATTTTCCCACTTATGAACGGGCGCTCCGTGATTTTGTTGCACTCGACTCAAACGGTAATTTGGTGCGATATGGATGGCGCACCAGCAACGCTGAACCTGTTGCCGTCGTACGTGATCCTGATTTGGCCCCTCCTTTCAAGTTAAAGGCTTACGGGGAGCCGGCGGAAAAGCTTCAGATCAATATTCAAATTGAAAATGTGATGAATGGACGAACCCAGTTTGAAGTCGGAGAGCAAGTATTTGCTTCTGTTCAGGTCTCGAGAAATTCATTTTTGAAGTGCTTTTTAAGCAATGCCAGCGGATCTGTGATTCAGATTTTTCCTAACCCTTTATCCAGACCCCATGCGCAGGCTAATCAGGCGATCAGACTGCCAGATTGGATGACACCCAATCCAGGGTATGTGATTGAAACAACAGCGGCCGGGACTGAGGGTATTTTATGTCTTGCCACCGATGAGGAAGTGGCAGATAAATTGCCGAGTCTTTTGAAAGTACCGGCTTTCGTAAAAATTGTTGAGGTTGAAGGTTTGGCAGACATTTTGCAGGCTTACGAATCAGCCCTGGGAAGTGATCAATATGCTTCTCAAATTTTATCGTGGAAGGTCGCTCCAAAAGCTTCAGTGACCGATCTCAATTCGCGCAACCCATGAAGTTCAATAGCTTAAGCGTACGGGCTGTTTGTTTGAGCCTTGTTGTGATCGGGGTCGGAGCGGTCGAAACTCCTTGGGTTTTGAACCCGACAGATGAGTTTTCGCAGGGGTTACCGGATATTGATCCTTTACTGGGGCATGCACCCAAACCCTTGATTTTTAACGACCAGATCAATTTGAAAGATGGACTGGATTCACAAGTTCAAAAAGAACTTGACGAATTGCAAATACAAGCCAGGACTCTGGGAACCACTCCATTTCAAGCGCTTAAAGCGGGGCAAGCCGCTTGGTTATTGGGCCTCATTCATCTGCACGGCGCAGGCGTATCTGTCAATTCCGCATTGGCGAATCAGTGGTTTGTCATAAGCGCAAGCCATGGATACAAAATGGCTATCGCCGGTTTGGCTTGGTGCTTCTATGACGGGTGTCAAAAAAATCCGGATTTTTCACAAGCCCTGGAGCATGCACGGTCACTGCTTTCGGTTGATCGTGCTAGAGCCCAATACATTATGTGGCTGATAGAAGAAAAATTACGTCCTCTGCAGGGTTGGAGTGAAGAAAAAAATAAAGAAATTTCCTCCATTCCAAGTCCACTTTTAAGGCAGGCGGCGGATGGAGGCGACATCCATGCGATGTTGGAGTTAGGAATTTACTGGGCACAAAAAAAAGACTATCAAAGGGCACTTGCATGGTTTGACCGGGCATCGCCGATGTCCCGGGCGGCCAAGAATAATGCCAAATGGGTTCGCACTCAGATCAGTTCGGGGTCCCCGCAAGCTGAGGGTAAGGTAACCCTTAAACCCGCACCAACTGCGGACGGCTTATTTCTTCTAGCACGTCAATTCCATCGTGGTGATGGTGTTGCCATGAATTACGCTGAGGCGATCCGACTTTATCGAAAAGCCGATTCGGCTGGAAGTATCAAAGCACGCAAAATGCTGATCCTGATCTTCAGTAGGGTTACCACTGAAGGAACCATTGATCTGACATGGATGAGACAGTTGGCTGACATGGACATCGCAGCGGTAGTACCCAAGCAATTGGAAGTTACCGAGGTTACGTCCTTGCAAAGAGAAATCACCCCCTTGCTTGATTTGCTGCCTTTGACTTGGCGAGAGCGAATGACCTGGCAGTCCATCAACTGAAAGAGCCTTCACTCAGCGGAGAGCGCGGTGCAGTGCAATCTTATTTATAAAATCATGAATAGAAGTACAGTTTATCTAGATCAATCCGTACTGGTCAATGCTTGCAATAAAAGATGCGCAATATAAAAATCGCGCATCAATTTGTCGTCTGCAGGGATGACAAACCATGGCGCTCTCTGAGTGCTGGTAGCGACCATGACATTGTCATAAGTTTCAATAAATTGATCCCACCGATTTCTGTCTTTCAGATCCTGTTCCGTTAATTTCCAGCGTCGACCTGGATCATCCAGCCGACTTTTAAATCTTTCATATTGAGTTTTTTTTGAAATATTCAAAAAAAACTTGATGATCAGTGTCCCGTGATCAGTAATTAAATTTTCAAAATTAACAATATGCTTGAGTATTTTATTGAAAGCAAAAAATGGTAACCTAAGGTGAACTTTTTGTATTAAAGCTTCTTCATAATGACTTCTATTGAATATAACGATTTCACCGGAAGACGGAACTTGTTTGTGAATTCGCCACAGAAAATCATGGGATGACTCATCTTTTGTAGGCTTGATGAAATGAGCCGTACGCAATGATTGATGCTTGATGTGCATCAGCAAATTATCAATGGCACCATCCTTGCCTGATGCATCCATGCCCTGAAAGATAATTAATAATGGAGGGTGTTTTTGTGACTGGATTCTTCCAAGCAAGTCTGATATGCGATTAAGCAGAAATTTTATATTTTCTAAAATTTTTTCATCATTCTGGTTCTTTAAATTCAAATCTGTATTTAAAGATGCCAAATTGAAGCCGGATAAATCATGAACTGCTTGTAAGAAATCTTGGCCGTTAATCCATTGCTTTTCAACATTTGGAGTAATAAATTTTGAAGACTGCTTTGGATCCATCTTAACCCCAGTCATAAACGGAAGTCATTAAAGGGCCGAGGATTTAATATCAGGCATTTCTATTTGACCAAAGTGACAGGAATTTTTGAGGCTGAGGCAACACGCAATGCCACGGATCCCAATAAGAGATCGTTGATCATCGATCGCCCCTTGACACCCAGCACTATCAGCTCAAATGCTTCAACCTGACTGACTTGAAGAATTTTTGCAACGGGTTGACCAATTTCAATCACCATGTTGTATCGGATATCATGTTTATCAAGAAACTTCCTTGATTTTTTCAAATCACCTTCAGACAATTCTCGTAAATAATCATGAATGACTCCTTTGGGCACATAACGATTGAAATGTTTCAGGGCTGCATCGTCATGCACCGAGATCAATGTGATCAAGCTCTCCCCGTCAATTTGTTCTGCTAACCGGGTGGCGTATTTCGCGGCATTCATTGAACTCAATGAACCATCAATTCCAACCAAAATCTTCATGAATAACCTTCCCAAATTGGTTCTATTTTTAAGCAGACTATAAAGTTGGTCTGTGCGATTGAACACGCATTAAAGGATTAAAATCGTTCCGGTATGTGCATGCTTTGAAAGTTTTGACTCCTTTCGGTACAAAAGGAAATGCTTTCAGGCAAATGGATCGGGTCTGGCGTTATCTCCTGGTAACGAACTTGATCAAGTAAGTGCGAAATACAATTAAGCCTTGCCCGCTGTTTGTCGATGGCGCTAACGATCCACCAAGGCGACTCGGGTGTGTGAGTTCGCTGGAACATCACTTCCTTGGCATGGGTGTAATCTTTCCAGTGTGCTCGACTGGCGATGTCAATCGGACTGAGTTTCCACTGCTTCAGTGGGTTGGTCATTCGCTGGACGAATCGACTATGTTGTTCCTCGTCTGTCACGGAGAACCAGTATTTGATGATCTGAATTCCGCTGCGGATGATCATTTTTTCAAACTCCGGTGCCGAAGTTAAAAATTCCTCATATTCCTCTTGACTGCAATATCCCATGACTTTCTCAACACCGGCTCGGTTATACCAGCTTCGATCGAATAAAACAATTTCTCCGGCAGCAGGTAAATGTGCAATATATCGTTGGAAATACCACTGTGTTTTTTCTCGCTCACTGGGTATCGGCAGTGCGGCAACACGACATATTCTTGGATTTAATCTTTGAGTGATTCTTTTGATGACTCCACCTTTACCCGCAGCATCTCTTCCTTCAAATAAAACAACCAGTCGATGGCCGGAATTGCTGATCCAAGTTTGGAGTTTGATCAATTCGCGCTGCAGTTTGAGGAGGTTAATAAAGTAATTTATTCTCTCGGATTTATTTTTTGAGCTGCAATTGAACTCGGAGAACCAGTCGCCTAGACTGCACTCAATTTCTTCTTCGACCAGGTCAATCCAGTCGTATCCATTTGCCATAAAGTGTGGTGAGTTGAAATCATTCATCTTGAGCATAGGGTTTTTTGTATAAATAACTTTATCTTCAAATGATTTAATATAAAGTGATAAAAATTGGATATCCTGAGTAAATGATTTAAAATGAATTCATTGTGTTTGAAATACATATCCAGACCAGATGATTCCAAGTACTGCAGTCATGGCAGAAATTAAATGCAATTTGAAAATTTCATTGCCGAATGTAAAAGAAACTATGATTTTTGAAATGGTATTGCTGGTGTATGCAAATAATACAGCCAGCTCTACCTGTCTTGATGAGATGTCTCCCTTGTTGAATATACTTGCCACAGAGGATATATTGGCATGGGCATCTGTGAACCCTGCTAGCGCACTGGTCATGAGTACGCCTGCCGATCCTAACCATGCATATAAAGCCGACGATACAAAATTCAGTCCTGTGACAAGGATGGTAAAGCCGATCGATGACTTTAAATCGAAAGCGCTGCCTTGTATTTCATTCGATTCAATTTGATGATCTTCTTTTATTTTTGTCAAATAAAATAGTGGCAAAAGAAAAGCGGTAACTAAGCCGTAAATAAGAGGTAAAAGCAATTGACTTTCAAATAATCGGGTTGTCACGACTAAGATGATTTGGAGTTGAATCAAAGTTGAAATATTTGAAAATAAGGCGCTACTGATGGCATGTTGTGTCAATCTTGGACTGGTCTTTGACAACTGCCCCATTTTCATCACCACGGTCGTGCTGGATACAAATCCCCCCAGAAATCCAGCCATCGCTAAACCACCACGATGTCCCAGAACTCGCTTCAGAATGTAACCCATGGCGCTGATTCCTATTACAATCACTACAAATTTAGATATTTCATGTAAATTGAATGCATTAAATGGGCCAAAATATCGATCCGGAGTGATAGGCATCACCACTAATAAAACTGCAAAAAAGATGATCACATCATGCAATTCACGTTCAGACATGATTTTTTTGACGAATTGATGTAACCATGCCCGTGAAGCTAATAATGCGGAAAGAATTACCCCAAGACCTGCTGCCAAATCAATTTCGAAGTTGGCTAAAGCACCCAGAAGAAAAGTCAGCACAAGCGCCGATTCAGTCGTCAGACCTTTTCCTTCCCCACTAGCACTCAAGTAGCTGATCGCAATCAGAATGGCAATAGCCAATAGGGCTGCAGGTAATACCCAAGCGTTGGAAATCAATCCTGCCACCGCCCCCGTCAATGCTACAAGGGTGAATGACCTGATACCCGCTGAAATTTTCGAATTTCCAAGGTACTTTCTTCTTTCGCGCTCGGCACCTACCAGCAATCCTATGCCCAATGCGACACTGAGACTCATGATCTGACCTGTAATGATTTGATCCATGGGTTAGTGAATTTTCATTTCAGATTTGACAATACTTAATTTACTGTGTTAATTGATAACTACTTAGTGTATTAATATTCTTTATTTCAACCATTCGTCGATCAATTTTGATAGACCCTCCGTTAGAAAGTTCCGTTAACTTCCTGCTGACCGTTTCAATGTTTAATCCAAGAAAACTTCCAATATCAGTTCGAGTCATATCCAGTTGCAGTTGATATGGAGAGAAGCCATGAATGCGATTTTTTTCCGATAACATCAGAATGAAATTTGCGACTCGAGACACTGAATCCATTTGATTTATCATTGTGATCAATCGGTATAAATCCGTGATTTCATTTTGTAAAATGTTAAACAATTGATTATGAATCAATTCGAATTGCCCATCCTTTTTTTTGATATCGTGTATCGATACTGAACAAACTATGGAGTCTTTCAGTGCTATCGAGTCGGACCAATACTTTTCTTTGAATAATCTCTCGAGCCCAATCACATCACCGCCTTGTTTGAATCCGGTAATTTGCTCAAAACCCTCTCTTGTTAAGACGCTGATTTTGAATGATCCTGATTTGATCAAATGAATATGACTGTCATTTTTTCTTTCTGTGGCAACAGTGTCACCCCGCTTGATTTTTCGCTGAAACTTCACGGTCTGACCAAAATCTCTGTGTTCATGCGTTGAGCATTTGCTTGCCAGGCAAGCGTTATACGCATAGCAGTCTTCACACAAAGACGCTGATTTGAACTTCAACATGTTCAGATCTTAAAAAATGGTGCCACGCACGAACCGATTTTCTTTGGGTGATACAAATTTCATTCGATCAATTAGAAAATGGACGCCTTGAGTTGTCCATGCGGCGCGTCGGATCAAGTCTCTTTCCAGCATACTGCCGATGCTTCCTTCCAGAGTGACTTGATTACCAGATACTTTGACAGATATCTTGTTTGCATCAATGACAGAAAGCCTTTTCAATGACTCATCTATCTGTTCTTTGATTTTTTCACTCAATCCCACGGTCTTCAATGCGATGTTGTCGGTGACTCCTTTGACTCCGATCAAGCCGGCAACGACCTGGTGAGCGATATCGCGCTGATATTTCCAGTCTACTTCTCCGCGCAGGGTCACCCATCCATTTTCGACCATGACCTTGATCGAGTCCCCGGGGATGGCACTGCTCCATCCCAAAAGTGATTGCACTGTTCTGGCGATATCCTCATCGGTGCGTTCACGATCTTTGGGAAGGCTGACATCAATTTCTATCGATATGCCTTGAACTCCCTTGACTCTTTGCGCTGCATTTTCTACATTCCATTTTTCAAAAAAATTGGCCACATGACCACTCAATGTGACTATGTTGTTGTTTACGGTGATACCTATATGCGCTGCATTAACAGTAGGATCTGCACGCAACTCATTCATGACATCTTGTTGAGTCTGTCGATCGTTATTCATTCGGTAATCTCCATTGAGTAGACCTTTGAATGTTAAGCAGGGTTTTGTGCCAGATCCGTGCGGTACTGCACAGATTTGCAAATAGTTTTATTTTTTTTCGCGCCTATTGATTTAATCCGCTGTGCGTGAGCAAACGAACATACATCTTAGAGGGTTGAGGATATCTTGATGATGTATTGAAACTCCTGTCAAATCTAATTTTGACAATGCATGTTGTGAATCATTTTTTAAAAGTGCACAGATTAGAAGAGTCATTTACCTTATTAGACATGGCCTGTCTGTTTATGCGAAATTCATCAGACCCCAAGAATGTAATACCTCGCAAGAGAAATAATTCCGTTTCGGTTTCTGTTGCCCAATCCACAATCTGCGCAGAACAATTGATGTGTCTTGCGTTAGCTCTTGGATTAAGAAAATTAACTGCTAATTTATTAATGCTGATTGATTCTGATGCGCCCGATTTTATTCGAAAATCACGCACAGGATGGCGCCGATTTAGAAGTTCATATCGACAGTTCAAGTCATTCATTGATGTAAACCCCATGCCTTCCATTGCTTCGGTATCGTCGATGATGATGATACTGAGTGAGTTGCGAGATATCGATGTAGCTCGTCTGAAAGTTCTGCCGCATGTGAGGGCGGCGCTTCCCGTAAAATCATGTCAATTGATTGCATCTGCCACGCATTTGATTGATGAGTTTGACTCTATTGCCATCGAACTCCGTTATGCGGTTAGATCCATATTATCGGATGTGCAGTTGTCCCAAACCATTTGGGAGTTAACGCTCTGGACTCTTTCATTTTTAAAGACGAATGAACTGCCCGAAAATTCGATCAAATCTCTGGATTTTAAGGAGTGGTCGCATCAGTCCATTTCAGAGCTTTATCGGAAATACATTCATTCGAAAGGCAAAAGTCAAAATCCAACAGATCGTCATCGCACTAGAATTCACGCAAAGCGACTTCGATACGCTATCGAAAATTTGTATCCTGTGGTGGATTTTGATGTTCAGGATTTATATCAAACAGCGTGTCGCGCTCAAGGCAAACTTGGGGATGAGCACGATTGGATGACGACCGAATTGTTGGCTGAAAAATACGGCCATTCATCCTTGTCAAAACTCATCCGTCACCTAGCCTGCTGATAGTTGAGACAGTAGATTTTCAAATGGTTCGATCTGGAGGCGGGGCTGACACGATGGTTCATGCCAGATCATCCCCCCTGCCGACTCCTTGAAATGCTTGGGTCGATAGTGCATTTTCATCATGCGTGCAAACCACTTTCATAACGCATGTGATCAACCAGATACTGAACACCTGCCGTGGCCCAAACCACATTCTTGATCACATCACGTTCAGCCCAATGACTGACTGTGCCTTCCAGTGTGACTTGATTACCATCAACTTTGACAAATACTTTTTTGGCGTCAAGAATGGCTTGGCGTTTCAAGGCTTCATCAATGTGATCTTTGATGCTAGCCCCGGATACCGAGGGCTTGATAATGATGTTGTCAGTGAGTCCCTTTACACCAGTTAGGCCTACAACGAGTTTATGGGCCGTTTCCCGCTGATAGTTCCAAGGTACCGACCCACTTAATGATACCCAGCCGTTTTCAACCATCACTTTGATCATGTCTTTAGGAATGGCGGTGTTCCATGCCAACACCGTATGTATTGATCGCGCTATATCCTCATCTGTGCGACGGTGATCACCCAGAATATTCACTTCAATTTGCACGGTCAGGCCTTGGACTCCGAGCACCCTTTGCGCTGCTTTTTCAGCATTCCATTTTTCGAAATAGCTACCTACTTTTCCAGTCAACGTGACGATCCCTCCATTGACAGCAACCCCGATATGCTCGGCATTGACGGATGGATCGGCTGTCAGTTCATTCAGAACATTTTGCTGGATTTGTCGATCAGTAATCATGAGATTCTCTCCTTTAAATTGAGGAGTTCATCTTATGATTTCAGTTTCAACCAGTCTGTCCGATAGCCCACATAAAAGAACCGATTTAATAAACGTATTGCCAATGTCGATATTTGAATACTCAACTTTCGGAGAGGCCGGCGATCGAGGATTTTATTGATTAATGAGATCCCCGGACTCATTAATTCATTCCATTTGTAAATTTATCATTCGAAATATTCTGATTGATTAAATTGGTCGTTGCTGGATCAGCATGGATGTTGTCTCCTGATCCTTAATCAACGGTGTAAATGGTAATTCATGAGATACGCCAAATAGCTTAAAAATGTTATTGGGAAACATTTGAGTCAGCAAATTAAATTTCTGTACCGAACTTGCATATTTTAATTTCATTTTGGAAATTTCGTGGTCTGCTTGATAGATTTCGTTGGATAGATCAATTAACAAAGACTCCTGATAATAATTATTTTTCTTCAGATCAAGCAGGATCAGGGAAAATTCCTCGGTGAGTTTCTTTTCATCTTGCATGAATTTGATCATTGAAGCAGTATTTGTCTGAATGTCTGTCATCCTTTGTGTTAAAGAAAATTCTTTGTTCAGATTGCTTGCTGACTTAATTAGATTTACATCAGTTTTTAAATTTCCATCCAACTCTTCAAGGACGATACTGAACAAATCTGATCGCGCTTGATACTTAACGAGAATTTGACTCCAATGTTCATCGATTATTTTTCTTTCCGACTTCAACGCACCTTGCGAACAACCTGAGAATATAAAAGTAATCAAGAGGGGCCATATCAATAATAGTCTTGTTGTGAGTTTCATTTTTTATCTCGGATGAATTAATTGCCATGCGTTTAAAATTTCAGCGCTGCAATCGGCTGATGTATTCAGTCAAATAAAGAATTCTGGTCCTTACATAGGCTTCTGCGTCGTAGGGAACATCCATGTAATAGTTGGCCGCCTCGATTTTATAAACACTTCCCCAAACCGGCATATCTCTTCCACCGTGTGCTTGCGGTAAATCGCCAGCGATCATGTTATAAATTTTCTCAATGGGCAATATGCCTTTATTGGCTTTGGCAAGAAGCGTTAAGTCAGGCGGTGGCTTTTTCATCAAGTCCACAATGGGCCCATGACCTTTGCCGTCTATGCCATGGCAAGCGGCACAGTTGGTCTTGAATTCATTTTTACCAAAATCATTTTGCAGGTATGGCTTAAAATTACTTTGAGCATTGCATGTGGCAGCGAAATTCAATGCGATGATTGCGATAATCGATGATGTTTTCATGGTAATCCTTGAGGAGTCATGGCATTGATTTTGTTGTTTTAATTGTGATTATTCTGTTCGTTTGACCACATAAACTGACGCGCAATTGAATGATGTGCTGCGGGGTCTTGGATAGTCAAAGGGCTTATGCGTACAGCATAGAAGTAGCTTGGAATAAAAAAAGCACCTGCGTTTTCACGCAAGTGCCTAGAGTTCCCAAGGGGTGTACCGTTTGAATTTGGTGGCGCTTCACGGATTCGAACCGCGGACCTGTGGATTATGATTGTAAAAAATCCACATGTCTACCGCCGGAACACTTGATTTCATGCGGGTTCCAAGGGCATACTTCCAGAGTATAGAAGTGAGTATAGAAGTCAGACCTCTATACATTGCTTAAAAAATGTGCAAAAATGCCCGCCCCCAAACACCCCAACCCCACCTCCGTTGCACCAACCCGCAACAGACTCACCCCTATCCCTGAGTCCATCAAAACCATCAAAGGTTACCCCTCCAAACTCGTCGTCTACAAGACAGACGCCTCCAAGTTCTACTGGGTCCGCCTCTACTTCAATAACAAATATAAATACAAAACTACTAAATCCGAGTCCCTCAAAGATGCACAAAAATTTGCAGTCAAGTTCTATGGTAATCCCCCCTTTTTGCAAGGGAGTCAGAAGTAGAGGCGTCAAGCGGCCATGGCCAGCCGCTGTTTTGGTGTGATCCCGCCCAAGGCCATGTTTGGGCGCTCGTGGTTGTAACTCCACATCCAGT
>JACCEE010266231.1_pt1 | contig 22669 bp, 18 predicted proteins | sample 7449931 | NCBI WGS metagenome assembly JACCEE01 (sample SAMN15323457, study PRJNA562643) | freshwater metagenome | isolation source: river surface water | place: USA:Blue River Watershed | collected 2017-08-19 | reverse complement strand
TGCAAGCCACATTCGGTGGGATGATTCAGCCAACCGGCTTGATCTGCTTTGACGTGAATTCGTTCACGTTGAATGGATCACTTCTGGAATTGCTCTTGGCCTCTACTCTGCAGAATGAAATGGGAGCTAAGGCCAAGGCAATCCTGATTGCAGAATTTGATCGGGCGACCGCTGGACGTTTCAGTAAAAGCTGGGATGTCTCCCAGCCTATGGCACAACGAATGGGTGTATACCCGACCGGCTACTTTAATTATCAAGAGAAGCAAGGTGAACAAATTATCCAGTACCAGCGTGATATTCGCGCTGTGGATTATTTGGCAGTTTGCAACCATGCAGCTAACTCGGTTCCTACCGATACTCGTGTTCCGTTGGAACAAATTAATGACTATAACGCGACGCGTGATCCGCGCCGTACCCCTGATTACCAAATGTACGGTACACTCCAATCTGTAGAACGTGTATTGGGACCGAACTTTACTAGTACTGGTCATGTACATCGTATCGCAGTACAAGCTAACTTGCTTCGCCATTTGATGTCGCTGATTAATAGCGGCTTCCAATTGGCCGGCTTTGATTACTCTGGTATGGCCATTGGCCTGGATGCACAGCGAGTAGCCACTCAAGGCTTCAGCTTTGATCCTGGTGTATTTGGCCAAGGCCTGATGACTAACGCTCAAGACCAGATTTTTGGTACCAACACCTACAACACTTCGGGTGGCAGTAATGGTTCCAATATGTTTGGTGTGGGTAGCAATGCTGCATTTAGCGCCTTTATGTAATTAATATTATTAAATAGACTATGCTCCCGGTACTAACCAGTACCGGGAGCATTATCACTATTAGCATTCTATTTTTTTATCTTAAGGAACAACATGGGGTGCTATCAGCAGTTAGAGCAGTATACCGATATTGGTGATCCTAATCGCTTAAATTTTGTTAATGATCTCATTATTACTTCTAATGATGATAAAGTTAATTTAATGAAAATGATTCGGACTGATCTAGGATCTAATGAATCTTTTAGCTTATTACCAGCATGCGGATGCGGCCATACAAAAGAAGAACGCCGATTAGGCATGATATGTAAAAAATGTGGCACTGAGGTCGTAAGGCCAATCGAGGATGTAAAGCCAACACTATGGCTACGTGCTCCTGCTGGTATCCATTCACTAATGAACATTAAAGCATTAACGACAATTATGTATTTCTTTGGTAAGAAAAACTTTAATATCATTCGTTGGATTATTGATAAAAGCTATGTTGAAAGTCGGGACATGGCTGGTGTTGTAATGACACTTGAGTCTCAAGGTATACAGCGTGGGTATAATTATTTTGTTCAGAATTTTTATCAAATTATTAATGTTTTATTAGAACTCAAAATGGTAAAAGACAAACATAAAGTTAAAAAAATGTTTGATTCTCCTATTGATGAATTTCGTCAGTGGTTAGAAGTCAATAAAGATAATATCTTTTGTCACTATCTCCCAGTATTAAATAAAAGTTTTGTCGTAGTGGAAAATGAGGCACTAGGGGTATTTGCTGATCCATTGCTACCAGAAGTCGTAGAAGGAATTAAGTTATTTGTCGGTATTGATAATGCAATCAATAATTATTCGATTAAAAGAAAAGAACATAAAGTAGTCAAAGCTTTGCTTGCTATGGTAGAATTTTGGGGCACAGTAGAAAAAGAAGTTCTTGGTGGTAAGCCCGGATTATTTCGTAAACATGTAGCAGGCACTAGAAGTCAATTTTCCTTTAGAGCAGTAATCAGTTCTTTAACTGGAAAACATAAATACGATGAACTTCATATTCCATGGAATTGCGGCGTAGAAGTTTACCGATTACATTTAATTAATAAGTTGTTAAAACGCGGATATTCAATTAAAGCTGCTTTTCATATATTACACTTAAACGAACGAAATTTTGATTATCAAACAGGACCTTTACTTTCAGAGTTATTTAAAGAACTTATTGAAGAAAGTCCACGAAAAGGATTACCAGTTATTCTTAACCGTAACCCGACAATGAATAGAGGGTCACAGCAGCGCCTTCGTGTTACAAGAGTCAAAGAAGATTCTGACGACGTAACAATCTCAATGTCTATTCTTATTGTAAAAACATTTAATGCTGACTTTGACGGCGATGCACTAGCGGCGTCTATTATGCATGATTTTACACTTGATAATCTATTTGAAGAATTGTCACCGCATTATAACATTATTTCCGCAGCACACCCACGATCACACAGTGATGCAAATAGCTTACCTAAGCCAGCAGTATTTACAATCTCTAACTGGTTACGGTCGACTAAAAATTATAAAGAAGATCCGAATAAAGTGAATAAGATGTTGGATCTGTTTGCAGCATAGAAAGGAAATCCCCCCATGCAAGTATTTGAAGGCGGTATGTCTACAGTAAATACATTATTATTCGGGGCACCTAATCAAGGTACACTGGATTATGTAACAAATAGTTTTAGTAATTTCATAAGTACAATTAGCGAAAGCTCTAAAAGTTTCTTTAATAGTGCAATTAGCAATATTGATAATCTATTGAATGGTGATGTTATTAATAAAGCTAAAGCAATTCTTAAATCATCAAAAGATATTCTAGACCACATTGATGTTGTTTCAGCATTATCTAAATTAACTGATATCCAGACCGCTACACCTTACATGCAGCGTTGGATTATGACTGAAGAGACAGCACTTGATCTGTTTATGAAACAGCGATGCGTTGGTTTTTCAGTCGATGATAAAACGGGATATACTGATAATGATCCTGGTATATTTGGTGAGTTTAGATTTGACAGTATGATGATTAATCATGGAATGGTAAAAGAAAAAACAATTGATAATGTAATACATACTTTTGTAACTGAATATGATCTAGAAGAAGAAATTAAACAACGAAATGATACTGCACTATCTTTTGTTGAAAAAGCAACGATTCATGATATGCATACTTGGATCAGTTACTATATTGGTCAAGGTAAAGATCCCACAGATCCTAATGGCGGTAATTTATAATTTAACTGAATAAAATTCATTCCTCCTGTGTTTGCTATTATTATAGCAAACACAGGAGGTTTTACCTATGTCGGATGAATATTTTGACGACTTAAGAATAAATAATAAAGATACTATACTCACGACACCAAAGTATAAACATGCGCTCCCTACATTGGGTATGGCTGGTTGGGTGACTGATTTAGCGCCTGCTGCAGATTTTCTTTTTTCCTACTATTTTACAACTTTACATTCTACCACTTATACTTCTCAGTCTGAAATAAAATCAATTCAATATACCATTTCTCAATATTTTCAAGATCCTGTTAAGCTAAGAGAATATATAGAATCTGACATTATGTTTCTATTAGAAAAATATTTTTATGTTAATGATGTTAATGTAAAAGTTAATAACCTTAATAATAATAATGATTCAGCATATGAGATTAGAATTAAAGCGGTAATTGTAAAAGAAAATATTGGTTATACGGTTGGGTATTTAGTCCGTACTGTCAATTCAAAATTATTAACCTTTGCCAAACTCAACAATGGAGATGATATCAATGGCTGAGCAACCAGAATCTTTTGGAAAAGAAATTACACAAGAGGTATTAGACGATTTTACAAATCATCCAGAAAAATATTCTATTCTAGAATTTCAAGAAATTGAACTTGCTAGAAATACTAAAATTTTATTTGATCAATTTACCATGATTGCGGAACATAAAAAAGCTAAGATTCCTGAATCAGTATTTATCAGTACATTCTTGCCAATTTTCTTTGGAATGTCAAAGTTTGGTAATGGTGAAAGTTTTGATGATAATGGTGAAATCCTAATGAAACATTGGGTTGGTATCGCTGGTTCATTATTCTCACCTGTTGACGTTATTTCGGCAAATGGTGAAGTGTTATTTGAAGTACCTCCTATTGCAGATAGAGGTGTTTTAGTGAATCTTGATGCGGACCTAAATCTGGGTGCAGTATTGGATCATACCGCATTAATCCAAAAGACTCGACCTAAACAAGCAGACCAAATGCGATATGAATCACTGGCTTCAAGAATTGCATTACTAGACGATAAAGGGACATTGTCTGTTTCTAAAAAATATCTAGAGACTTGGAATAAAATTGCTGATCGATATAATCTTCCACATTTTGTTGATACGACAATTAAAACAGAAACAAATGAAGAAACCAAAGTAGATACAAAAGAAGATCCGGATAACTCTCTTGAACTTGAACTTTAATGTCTATTGGGGTAGTTGGAATAAGTGATGTTCATTTATTCCATCGAAGAAATTTAACGATTGATATTGTTAGTAATCTTAATAAATATTTTATCCCACATTTAGAATCAGGTAAGGTAAAATTACTATTAATAGCAGGAGATTTATTTGACAGAAATCTATCTTTTAATCATGATGATACTTGCATTGCTGATGAATGGATTTACCAGTTAACTAATATTTGTATAAAGCACAATATCATTTTAAGAGTATTAGAAGGTACACCATCTCATGACTGGGAGCAATCTAAACACTTCACTAAATATAGTAAGCATTTTACTAAAGCTAATATTAAATGGATTAATAAAATTACAATTGAACATATTCCAGAAATAGATAAAACAATTTTATATGTTACAGATGAAGCAACAAGTAGTGCAGAACAAACGTTAACCGTCGTAAAAGATCTATTGTATTCCAGTAATCTACAACAAGTCGATATTGGATGCATGCATGGTTACTTTAATTATCAGATGCCTATTTTAGATACAATTAGTAAATCAGCACATAACGAAAAAGAATATCTGAGTATTGTAAAAGGCCCAATTATTATTGGGCACATTCATACTCGTAAAACAAAAGAAAGAATCCATCCTCCTGGTAGTTTTGATAGATTAGCTTTTAATGAAGAAGAGGATAAAGGTTTTCTTCATTTCAACATAGACGAAAAAGATAGTAGTCAATACAAGTGTAAATTTATTGTGAATAAAACAGCAAAATTATTTAAATATATTGATGGTAGTGTTTATAGCGATTTAAACGCTCTCTATGAGTATCTAGATTCTGTAGTACCTAACTATCCTAAAAACTCTTATCTCTCAATACGGACAATTAGAAAGTCCTTTATTGATGATAATATTAATGATATTCAAAACAGATATTCAAAATATTTAAAAATAGAAAAATCTATTACAGATAAAAAAGAGCATATTTTAGCAACTAAAGAGATTATAAAAGACGAATATGTTTCGATTAATATCACTCGAAATAATATTTCATCTTTACTGAGAAAACGAATGACAGACTCACAAGAAAATATTGAAGATATCGAAAGCTGTTTAGCAATATTAAATTCTATTATCAATGATTGAACCTTTTCCAGGAAAAACTATGCTAGGTGTCCTGCATGGCACACATCCGCTCTCTATTGCGACATCACTTGCATTTGAGGGGTTATCTGGTAATCACCCAGATAACCCAACAGAAGAAGATCTAACTGGTCAGTATCGGCAATTATGGATTAATGTCAAAACTTTATATAGAAATATTTATAATGCTTCAGAAATAGATGGGAAAATTACTTCAGAAACACATCAAGAATTTGCAGAAACTATCTTAGCAGAAAAAGATTATATTATCAAAATGTTATCGGAATATAATACTAAAGCATTTTTTTATCACAATAACTTAAATAATCTAAAACGTAAATATCCCCATGCAACAATTAGAGAAGATAAAACGGCTAAACAAATCCAATTCACTTCGGTGTATAATAGTGTTGCTAAGTTAATTTTCTTACGAGATAAATTTCCAGAACTTAAAGTATTTGACGGAAGAATACAACCGGAAACACAAGAACAATCTTTAGTTTTAACACACTTACCTTTAGATTTATTTTCCTATCATAACTTTACCCTACCTTTACATTTATTAGAATCACATACTGGTGCTGTTAAGAAAAGAGAACAATGGTATACGAAATATAACGATGGTAAAGAACTTGCTATGATTCCATTTAGAGAAGATTTAATTCAGTTTTTTGGAGATAAAGAATCTATTGTCCCTTATTTAAAGAAAACAAGAACTGCTATTATCGAAATAGCAGATAAATATAACTGGACGCAGGCTACTACTCTAGATAAAATTAATTATTCGATTAACCAAAGTAAAGATGATTATCTTAAAAGTGTATGGCGAGATATTCAATCTGCTCGTTATAATTAACAAATTACTGATTACTTTTTATTATAGAAAACAGGAGAAGCTTTATGGATAAGCCGGCATTTGCTTTTAATGTAATTAAGAATTATCTGTATGAAACCAAATTCAGAGTCGAAGGTATTCCAGTAGAAGCTGGTGCTAAGCCGCCAGTACTCCAATTCCGTGTATCAAGAAATAATCCAAAATTTATTGTCTATCTGAATTCACCATCGTATACAAAAGATTTTGGTAAAGTAGAACTTGCTGTCTCTACTTTTGAATTCTTTGAAATTACCACAGCGCTTAAATCTATCATTGAAAATAAAGATGCAGATACAATTACAATTAAGTTTTCTGATTTTAAGTGGTATGGTAAACAAAGAAGTAAAGAAAAAGAATTTACGGGTAGCGTGACAATTGGTCGTGATAACGGCTGTGTATTTATGGGTTTTAATTTTGGTGATGGTATTGATAAACCAAAGTTTGTATTTGGTGGTAGAACAGACACTAACTATTACAATAATACGAAAAAGAGAAATCTTACTGATGTAGAGATTTCTGAAGTAAAAGCTAGAGGTATGGTGAATGCCATTGAAATGGTAATATCTCAAGTATTGGTGCGCGAATATGTAGAGCCAAAACCAAAAGAAAATAAACAAGGAAATAACAATCGCGGTAGTAATAATTATAACCGAGATCAAAATGATAATCAGAGTCAGCAAAATAATACACAACGGACTGACTACGAAGACGAGATCCCTTGGGGGTAACTAAATAGGGGACTACGGCTAAATGCCGTAGTCCCCATGTACTTTTTGTGAAACAAAATATATTCAAACATATATTACTATATTGGAGGTACTGTGTATGAAAATTACAATGTCGAGTGATCGACGTTCTGCTGATGTTAGGCATAAAGATAATGAAGTTATTACGTTTAGTATTGAAGGGTTTGCAAAAGCCTATTCAAGTGGTGGTGATAATATTGATAGTAATGATATTTTTGATTTACTTAATCAATATCTAGCTTGGCTAGATTCTATTGAGTCAACTAAAAATAATTCAGAAGAAATTTATGATAATTTGAAAATTATGTTAAACATTTTATTAACTGCTACCGACGATGTTAATTCGCTTATTCAACGATTACAAACAATTTCTGTTTATGCCGTAGAAGCACTCGATATTGAGAAATTAGATTATTGGGTAAACAATGTAGCAAGAATTAGTTTTCCTGAGTTACCAAGTGAATATAATCAAAGTACATGTGGTGGCACACGAGAAACAACTTATCTTAAAACAGATTATAGAGACTTAGTATCATTTGCTATTGCGACAAGAATCTTTGTTCCTATTTGGGGTGAATTAGTTGATGTCATTAAGAAAACAATTTCTCAAGATAAAGAATACTATTGCTATTTGTTATTGGTAAAAACAAAACTATATAAGCATAAAGCATTAAGTTTTCTTCGTAATTATGTCAAGTTGAATTTGACTCGACTGATTAAAGACAACTATGTGCGGACAGTTGCATTAATGTCACCGACGACCATTGATGACCTACCTGCGATTACAACAGCGTTATGCGTTGTTCGTCGAGTCGCACTTAAACGAGTAACTCCTGCAGCAGATGGTAAAACACTTGTTACATATATTTATTCATACATCATGCAGCGAGCTGATCCAAATAGATCAGAGCATGTTAGAAGTAAGAATCCAAATGCTATTGTTAATGACTCGGGTCAAGAAAGATCACGAGCTGAAGCATATCGTGAAAAATCAGATATTCCTATTGGTGATCTAACTGCAATCCGAGTCTATTTATCTGACCCTAGAATTGTAGCAGAACATATCCAACCTGGATTATCACAACACCCGCTATTCAATGTTAATTATCAGTCGGTAATGCAAAACCTAAAAGATCATATTGTCACTGATGCTCAGCTTGCTATTGTACAATGGATTGTTAATAAAATTGCACCAGCAAGAATCCTGAAATATTTTACAAATGAAGAAATTTTAAAATTATTGGCAGTTACTCAACTCTATCTTTGGAATAATGGGTTTAAAGAGGTTTGTATGTTATTGTCTGGTAAGATTGATAATAATGCACCAGTTAATATTGCAGCAAAATCACAAATCAATAAAAGTGATGTTCTTATTTTAGATCAGTTTTATAAACTAAAACGAATGACGTCTAGCAGTCGTGGCGCAGTAAGAGAAAATGTCGCTGTAAAAGCGATAGAACTGGTTTCTGGTGAGTTCTTTACTTCAGGGTGGATCACCACTCTACCAGAAACAATGTTGGTTGAAGTGCAGCCGGACAAAAGGCGACGAATCGCCTGCCCTCCCGAGATTAGAAATTTTCTATCTCGTTTGATCATCTTTTTAGCCCAGGAGCAATCCCATGCCCAGTAACGATATCTTTGGTGGTTCAAGTAATTTTAATAGCTTGTTTGGGAATAATAATCGACCATCTTCTACTTCTAGTAACTCTAATCTGTTTAATGAATCATCGATTCTTGGTGAACATGACCCACTTCTGAACAAACCTCGGGTTAATTTGAATAATGCTTCTATCCCGGCACTTGGTGGACCGGATGATAAACTTGATGGTGATGCAGATATCAAGTTTGTTTCTTTGATTATTACTGAAATTGCTTCTTACCATCATATTCAAGAAATTGGTAAACGGGATATTAACCCGCGAATCAATATTGGCACAATTAACACAATTAATGATGAGTTGCATTCTTGCGCTACTGGACATTTGACTAATGATAATCTTGCTGGTTTGGGGATGGATATCTTATCAGTAACAGCTACGCCTGTAGCACAAGTAGATATTATCAATGGTTGGGGTACGAAACGACACGCCTTTATGTTGGTGCTGGACGTCCATAAGACGTGGTCAGATGAAAGAAAAATTATCAGTGGATTCACTGATGATTCAAGTAATATTAGCTTTGCATTAGGGTCACCCACTATTGCAAAAGACATGCGATTTACGATTAATAATATCACCACATTTAAAATTTCTCGAAATAAAGCAACGGGTCTTTCTAATGTATCTACACAATCCGTGGAGCATTTGTTAAGTTCTACTAGCAGCAATGGATTTATGGGTAATGGTTCCGAATGTATTGTTAATCCAAATTCGGTACTGACTCGGATTGCTGATAAACTCGAATCAGATGATGATACAGATACTATTTCGTCTTGCTTATATCCTTCCGCAACGGGTGTTTTGATTCGTCGAGATTTTGACCACCCATTAAATACAACTAAAGAAATTATTAATGGATACCACTCATCACTCTCTACATCAGAGGCAAGTGATAGTGAAGCAACCGTCTTTCAAAAGGCAGCGGCCAATTGTAATTCTAAACGTTCAGTGGCAGATCCATTCTTGAGAATGATTTGTAACGAAAATAGAGTATCCCAGGTGTTTCTCTGGGAACAATTGATGCGGTGGTTTCCAGAAGCTTATCAAAAATCAAAATATGTTAAAGTAGATAAATCTGCTTTGATTCCATATAACAGCGGGTGGAATAATGCCACCTATTCGGCACAGGTGGCATATCTACTGTCACAAGTAGTCCCTCCAGTCATGCTGAAATACGGTATTCTGTCATACGGTTTTGTGTTGACAAATATGAATAGAAATACGTTAACGCGTAAGTTTGATATGGCAATTACACCATCTGATATTCCTTATGGGTTTTATGATAGCAATAGTACTGTTGAGACTCAACGTGTCATTGACGCAATTAATGATGAGATTGTAAAAGATCTTGGTAGAATGATTTCGTATAACAATGAATTGGGTATTAGCGTCACTGTGTCGTATTCGGCGACGTGCAATATGTATATTCGACTGAAGTTTTCTGATGGCATGGGTGCAGAAGAAGATTATGTTTACCCTGCATATGCTTCGGCTAAATTCAGCACATCAGTGACAAATAACTTTAATACAATTGATCATGTGTCAACAAGCTTTAAAGAGTTGATCGATCATCTTGACGTGCCAAGTAAGTTCTCAAAATCAATGACATCAAGTTTTACCAATGATATTTTTGGAACGTCTAGCAATCAAAATAATAATGATCCATTTTCTACAGCTACTAGCACTGGCTTTGATTCAAACTTTTTCTCAAGGGGTTAAAAAATGATGCTATTGGATGCATACACTAGTCTGCTTTCTGCAGCAGGACTGAGTGTAAAAGGTAATTCCCCTTCTCCTGAACAAGAAGGGGAGGTGTATATTAATCGGGGAGGAGAAACCTCTTCAGAAAAAACACTCCTGCTTGTCGGTGGAAAGAAACTGGTATTGCCTGTGCAGTACCAATTGAAGAATCCAGTTGACACTACCTGGACAACACGAATTCTGTTTCACCCATTCGTAGAGCCAGCGATCCGTGGAGCAGAAGATCCAGTCTTCCTGGCGTATAAAGATCAGTTGCAAATGCACGCTAACATGTGCGTGATGATGCAACTGTATAGTCTACTGGCAATTGCTGGTGATAAAGATAATCATTCTACACTGACACCTGAGCAGTCAGAAGTCGTTTCTGCATTAGCAGGTGTCAATGAAAAAGTCATTAAGACATTTACTAATAAAATCCAAAAGAATCTGCATGTAGGGAAAGATATTCCATACGTCAGATTCTATATCCGAAATACTGCACTCCTTGATGGCGAGAAATTCTCTAGAGGGTGCATTGTATCTTTCCCAGTCTATGAAGAATTGGTTAAAGATTCTAAAAATGAAATTATGTCGGCTTCTGAAAAGAAACCCATTTTAGCGGCATTTAAATTTATCTTCCAGAATATTGATACATTAAATTTCTATTCACAAGGAAGCTCTTGTAAAAGAGCGCCTACGATTGTTTCTCTATTGCTGGGCTATGGTAGCGTAGCAATGGAACTAAATCGCATTACTCAAATGTTTGATGGTAATAGTACATTTGAGTGTCCACTTATCTCAATTGACTATGACCAATATATTACAGATTTGTCTGATGCTACTATGGTAAAAGAAATTCACATGATTCCACATCATGCGAACATACAGAGTTATAAAGAAACAGTCGTGACTCCACCCCCAGTACAAACACAGTATCAACAGCCAATTAATGCATTTGGTATTGGTGGATCAGGAGACCAATATAGCCCATCTGATCCTCGCCGATATATCGGTGGGGGATTTAATAACCAGCCACAAAATACTGGTGGCTGGTCACAATTTCAAACTACATCAAATGTCCCTACATGGGCTACCCAAAATACGACAGCAAGTACTATGCATGCATTTGCGAATGCGTATGGTGGTAATAATAATAATTTTAATAATGCGACTCCTACTCAGGTAGGTATTTACGGTTACTAAGTTATCAGTAAACTGAGTACACTGGTGGGATTACCCACCAGTGTACTCGGGCCATTTTTCTTTTTCTAATAAGTTCTGGAAATATAAGTTGCTCTAATTTTTTCTATTTCCTCAAAAGGTGGTATTACAATATAGTTTAATTCTAATCTATTTAAAAATGGACTTTTAAGCCCTAATAGTCGTGTCATAATCCAATGATATTGTTTAGGTATTTTTCTATCTAAAAATAAGCTGTATATATCACATTTATTTTTAATCATCTCATGTTCTTGTACAATGGAGATTGTTGTATCTGGATGAGTTAATAAATATTCAATATGATCTTCTAATACTATCCGAAAATTATCATTGTAGTATAAACTATCGCCAGAGCTTTCAATAAAGGACATAATTAAGTTTCCCCTTTTTAAAAAGACTTAAATTATGAATTATCAATGATATATTACTATTATAGTATCGTTACAATAAAAAGGATGACACATGGTCCCAGAGAAAGTTACGAATGAAATCCAACCAGAATTAATGTCATTGAATGCATTACCTGGTGCTGCTGGTGCTGGTATTTCATCAGCACGTTCATTGATGTATGGTAGCCATCTACCACAGTCAGTTCCTATTTCTAAGATTACTGCAAAAAGAATTCAGAATGATGCTTTAAATAGTATTTCTGAATTTGATATGAATATCCAATTTCCAGATAATGCATTTGTTATTGATGTCATTTATAAATTCCCTAAAGTGTTTGGTGGCACTCGAGTCAATAAATCTAATATTAATAATGGTGTTGTTATTTATGAAAATCCTAATCACATCTTGTGTTGTTTGGAAATTAATGACTATTGTAGTAAGCATCCTTATTTTGGTTGGGATTATCGACCAACAGATGAATTTAAACGGTTATCACCAAATACTGTATTTGAAAAAGGTGACGTTTTATTTGAAACGCCAGGTAGACTTGCATCTGGTGAATATGGTTATGGTAGAGAAGTTAAAATTGCGGCTATTACGATTCCTGGTGTTTCTGAGGATAGTATTGTTGCTTCGGATACCGCATTAGAAGATTATAGTTTTCCTATTTTTCATAAAAAGAATGTAGGGTTTGGTTCTGACTTGTATCCGCTAAATACCTACGGTGATAATAAAACAATTAAGATTATGCCTGATATTGGCGATGAAGTTAGAATTGATTCAGTAGTACTTGCATTACGAGAACATGATCCATATTTGTGTGTTATAGAGGAAACGAATAAAGGACTACAAACAGTATGTCCTATTACAGACAAACTAATTAAAATTAATTACCGTACCGGTATCGTTACAGATATTCATGTATTCAGAAATAAAACAAGTAATAGTGTTATGCCATCCGAGTTAGAAGAACAATTAACTTTTTATCATGAATCATTACAACAATATTATCAAAAGATCTTAGATGTTTATCGTAAGTTTCAAAAACAACGCGGTGCTAATATGCTAGTAAGTAATGAGTTTGCACAACTCGTGCTTGATGCTAGAAAATATTTAGAAAATGTGACGTTGCTTAATAAGAAAGAAGTATTAGAACCTTGGCATGTTACTATCACAATTAGAAGTGAAGTTGTTCCTAACTTAGGATTTAAACTTACCGGTGAACATGGTGATAAAGGCGTGGTATGTAAGCGTGTTAAACGTGAACATATGCCTAGAGATGAGTATGGTAATATTGCCGACTTTGTTGTCGACCCTATGTCTACTGGTGCTCGTATGAATCCCAGTAGAAAATACGAATGGTACTATTCTACCTCTCCTCGTGATTTCGGTGAAAGAATTAAAGATTATTTTACCCAGAAATACAATACAACAATAAACGATATTATTAATCGGAAACTTATCCAACGAGATAATGACACACAAGATGTTCAGTATATTAAAGACCTGCTATTAAATTATTATCAATATATGAGTCCTAAGATTTATGCTATCTTTCAAAATAATGAATACAGTGCACAATTTTCAGATCATATTGAATATATTTTAACTAATGGTATTTATTTACATCAGGATATTAATATTGAATACGATCTTCCAGACCTTGTTCGTTTTTGTGAATCAGTAGAGTGGTATAAACCAAAGGTTGGTAAAATTTCATATATTGATGATGAAGGTAAACAAGTTATTGTAGAAGGTGAAAGTAGTATCTTTTCTGCGTATATGATGCTACTTGAAAAGATTGGTAATGATGGGAGTGCAGTTTCGACTTCTCTGGTTAATCATCTTGGTTTAGCAACACAAAATAGTCATAGTACTTCTATTAGAAAGAATGCAACTCGTAATGGTGGTGAGGCAGAAATTAGAAGCATGTGTGGTAATCTAAATGCAAAAGCAGTAGCAGAATTTATGGATAGAAATACATCATTAGAATCATTAGAAATTATGTCACATGCTATTTTAACAGCAGATAAACCAAGTGCAATTGAAAACATCATTGATAGAAAAATCCATCCATATGGAACAGGACGAGCATTGCGACTCGTACGGCATCTAATGTATTGCTCTGGATACACAATGAAATGGAAACCGTATAAACCCTAATACTCATAGGAGTGGGTATGCACAGACTCTCAGCTAGAAAACTCCTATCCGTATCACCACAAGACCTCTGGGATCTTTTAACTGGAGAATTTATTCTTGTGTTTGATGATGGTGAATTGCAAACAAACTATACTGAAACAATTTTCTCCAGATACTTTTGGAGATATCACTTAGAGTATCCAAATCTAAAACTATCAGTTAAACACCACGTTACAACAATCTTAAAGAATGATTTATATAATGCAAAAACACACATTAGCTTATTAAACAATATTCTTTGGGATGCGTATGATAGTATCCCAAATGCAAATAAAAAAGATCTAGAAAGATTAAGTCTCATTGACTTTGAGATCACTAATGAACTTTATAACGATACCGTATGTGATAAGATTCAAAAGTATGCTGGTATGTCTAGTATCCTAGATTACATTGCTTTGTTAGATGATCCAATTATTAAAGCCGCACATGAGAAATTAACACCAGATCCTATCTCTATATCACAAACACAGAAGATTGTAGCAGCAAGATTAATCGATCCGGATATTGGTAATAATTCAGTTATGTTGGCCGTTAGAATGGGCGTAGTAAGACTATCACAAATGTTATTGATGGTGGGTCCACGTGGGTATCCTACTGACATGGATGGTCTTATTTTTAGACACCCTATCTTAACCGGTTATATTCATGGGTTTAGAAAATTCTACGATATCTTTACTGATAGCCGAGGCGGTGCTATGGCACTAGCCTATGCTAACTCAGCAATCAGTCAAACCGAATATTTTAATCGTAAAGCACAGCTCAATGGTCAACAAGTAGAACGAGTCCACCAAGGCGATTGTGGTAGTAAAGAAACACATTCTTGGCTAGTAACAAAAGATAATTATAATAATTTAATTGGAAAATATTACTATAATGAAAATAATGAATTATGTAAAATTACAAATGACAGTAAACACCTAATTAATAAAACAATTAATCTAAGGGTTATTTATAAATGCAAACACCCAGATCCAAATGGAGTATGTTCCACTTGTCTAGGTGAACTTGCTATATCGTATTTAACAAATACTAATCCAGGACAATCAGCAGATGCGATTGTTGGGGAAAAGATCACTAGTTCTCTACTTCAAGCAAAGCATGAAATTGGTAGTGCTGAGGTGAATAGAATTGAACTTGACCATGACGCAAATAAACTATTTGAAGTATCAAACGACGGCATTGGTTATAAGTTAAATAAATTAATTAAAGGTAAGTATGTTTGTATAGTAGCAAGTAGTAAAGAAGCACCAGGAATTCCTGATGTAAAACTTGCACAAGATGTCTTAGACTTATCACTATTTAAAGTCAGTCGTATTACTGAGATTGGCATGACGGTTAATTCAGTAGAATATTTTGTGCCGGTTGTATTTGAAAATAGAAAGGCGTATTTTACTCATGCATTTTTAGACCATGTTAAAAAATATGGATACTCAACCACATCAAATGGTGATTATTTAGTTGATATGGAACATTGGGACTTTGACAGAAAAGTCATGGAGTTACCAATGAAACATTATAACATGTCTGACCATGCTAGTCTTATATCTAGTCATATTGAATCTTCTGTTTCTAATCTTGCTAAACGAAATAGTCGTGCAGCAATTGATAATGTCATGGAAGAACTATATACTGTTGTTAATGCAAAAATTCCAGTCCACTTCAGTGTATTAGAAATTGTATTCTTCTCAACTACCATTCAGTCTGCAGGATTTGATAGTCCTAAGAATTTCTCATTACCTAAATTGAATACTCCGGCTGCAATCGGTGCTCTAAGCGAAACAATCCGAATGAGAAGTATGAGTGCAGCTTTAGTGTATCAAGGGCAGCATGCTAGCTTAACGCGTCTAGAATCGACATTAATTACAAATAGACCAGATCATCCTTTGGATGTCTTATTTAACCCTCAGGAACTTTCTGAGTATTATGGCTGGTAGCCAACTCACTATACGACGACGAAGTCATCACTTGGTACTACTACCGCATGCTGATACTGCGGTAGTAGTTATCGAGGGGTATTGTCGTCGATTAGTCGAGTATACTTTAATTCCTAACCAAGGTAATTTAACTTCTGTGCCAGATAAAGTTTATGCCGTGTACAGAAGTAAAGCAAAAGAATATAGAATCCATTTTAATTTATATCAAGATTTTATTAATTTTGTAGGAAATAAAATTACCTATGAGATTATTGATGATGTGCCAACACAAGGAGAAATAATTTCTCTCCCTATTTTTGATAAATGGGTTCTTAGAGAAAATCAAGTTCCATTCTTTGAATACTCAAAACATACGCCTAAGTTATGGGAACAGCCAAATAGAATTTTAACTTGTCAACCTGGCGCTGGTAAATCATTTATTCTAATGAAAACAATGTCTGATTATAAACGTAGAGCAATTATTGTTATGCGACCAACTTATATGTTTAACTTTGAGTCAGAGATGTGGGATACTTATGACATTTCTGCTGAAAGAGTATTAACTGTCGCTGGATCGCACGAGTTAGTTTCTTTCTTAAACTCAATTAAAGATAACACATTTGACAAAGATATTGTTATGATCAGTAACCGTACGTTATATCGTTATTTTAAATCATTTATCTCATTAAGCAAAGAAGAGTTTTGTGCTAAGTACCCTCTAGATATTGATGAACTATTTAAATATGGAAGATTTGGTCTGAGGGCTATTGACGAAGTCCATCAAGATTTCCATCTTAATTTTACATTAGATTTATTTACCAATGTGACTAAATCACTTTCTTTATCAGCGACATTAGTCCCTGGTAAAAATCGATTCCTATCCTACATTCAAAACGTAGCTTATCCCGTTGCAGATCGATTTGTACAAGAAAATATTAATGTATACGTTGATGCCTATGCAATGATATATAACTTAGAATCTCCTACTAAAGCAAATTATACTAATGGTGCGTTTTATTCACACAACACTTATGAGAAATATTTATTAAGTCGAAAGAAACTATTATCTAATTACGTTGATTATATTAAAATGAGTATTGATTTTCTATACATGAATAAAAGAGTACCTGGTAAGAAATTCCTAGTCTTTGTTAGCAGTGGTGACATGGGTAAGTTTTTACAAATTAAACTACAATCTATTTATCCAGACTTAATTGTCGGTAGGTATATAAGAAAGTATAAAGATCCTAAACATGTATTACTCGATAGCGATATTATTGTTTCTACTCTACAGAGCTGTGGTACAGCAGTAACAGTACCAAATCTTAGTGGTGTTTTCTTATCAGTCGCTATTGACAGTGAATCTAGTAATAAACAAGCCTTTGGTCGCATTCGAGAATTAGCCGATAGTGATAAACATGTATTTGGATATGCTGTATGTAATGATATTAGAAGTCATCGTTCATATCACTCTAGTAAAAAAGAATATCTCACCAGTAGAGTTAATCAAATACAAGAAATACAAACAAGAATATATGTATAAAATGTTAATACACTGGATACTGGCATTTGCCAGTATCCAGTGTAAGATTATTTTTTTTGTTTCCCTATTCCATTTTTTCTAATATCTTCTGCTAAATTATCCACATCTGCATTTTCTTTATTATTCAGCAATTTAACAGACTTCATTATAGATTCCAACATGGTGGGAGGTAAATCTAATAATTCGGTTAAAGACATATTTGTTTTAGTTGGAATGTTTAACTCAATAATTTCTAGCATTAATTCATGAATAAAATTACCAGAGAAATAATCTTCTTGTCTATACCGTCTAATGGGCGCAAACCCTTCTGGGTTATAGTTTAAGCCTTCTGGGGGTTTAATTGGATTAGTATATAGATTAAAATCGACTAAATAATATTCTAATGATTTTGCTCTATTAGAAAACTTATGATCTTTTTTACCCTCAGCATAAAGATAAGAAAGTAAAGAAGGGGGTTTCTCACCATGACGATAATCATACCCCTTCCATACTTCTTTACTTCTCTCTATACCAAATTCTCTATCAAGAATATTATCCCCATTACCACGGGATAATTGTTGCTTCCAGTCTACGAAGCTAAAGCGTCCACACCGGCCATGAGGCTGAAAAAAAAACTGATTGGGTCATATGCGATATATTCAGGTGTGTTAGTTGATAGACTTTCTTCTAGTTCATCGTCAGTAATAGCAGGAAATGCTGTTACCGAGTGCGTATTTTTAACATTAAACTCGATAACTTTTTCTAGGAAGGCTGCTTTATAGCCATCTTTATCACCAAAGATAGATAGCACTTTACTGATACTCTCTTCATCAGTGACATCGGTACTATCTAGACCATCTTCATCAATATCTGAAATAGATTCTACCATATGACCATATGTACGAGCATGATTAATGTTTGCAGTCTTAGTAATTAATTCATCTCGTTGTTCATTATCATTGTCAATACTTAAAGCAGTATCGACCAATCTAACAGTTTGATTAATCCATTCAGTCGAATTCTTCAAGAATTTACTAATGGAACAAAATGCAAGATTAATTTTTGTATGTGCATTTAACATGAATGAATCTTGATAAATAATATTACTATCCTCACGATATTTCTTTAGATCTTCTTCATTATATTTTTTATTTACCTTGGTAGACAAATGTGATAACTGTCTATCTGTTAGCATAGTAAAATCTTGTACAATACTTTCTTGAATACTGATATAATCATCGATAGAAATTCTGGCATTATTATTATCAGTTAGCGGTAGTGCGACTTGAATATTATAACCTTCAGGGTGCCATGCTGCTGCTAGTGCAGCAATCAAAATATTCTTATCACGAATATCAATATAGTCAAAAATATTTTCTTCTAGTTCAGCAGTAAGATTAGATTTATAAATATGATTTTTAGCAATATTTAGAATTTCTTCTTCTAGTAATGACGTTGATGCGTCATATAGCAAGCCTTTCGCACTTCTACCTAAAGATACTTTTGACTGACCATAGGAAAAATATGCAGTACTCAATTCAGTACTACTTGGTGATGTAATAACTAGATAAATACCAGAATGAATCAATGGTATTTGAGTAGGTGCACCTAAACCCATTCTTTGTCTAAAATGAATTTCTGCTTGTTCACCTTGTAGTGATTTACTTGCTTTAATGCCTTTAATAGGTGCAGTGGTTAATTCAACATTCTCTTTTGTCATAAAGCTATTAGAGAATTTTTTACCCGAAGTATTTAGTGAGTCATGGAATACATCACTTGCGTGATAGAAATTGACTGCTCTACCAATACACTTCTTCCATTCTCTGAGGTCAGGAGAAGCATTAGAATCAATCTTAGGCGCGTCTTCTAATTGCTTCATGAGTGTCTTATAACTGACACCAGGCATCGACATTCTGAGTTCTGAATATTCTTTACCCGTACTCTTATAGATAATTTTTTTGTCTAATTTATTTTTAGTTTTTTCTTTTTCTTCTTTTGGCGTGTCATTTAGCATCTTATTTAGATCCATTTCTTGATTTTCATCACTCATTTAGTTTCTCCATTTTTCAAAAATTCAGGAATCAAAATTTTATCATCCATAACTCGACTTGCTATTTCTACATAATCCCCAATTTTAATTTCTGGAGTTTCTTCAATATTGTGTACATCACTATCAGTGACATGGGTCGATAGAATGTGTTTAATTCGATCAATATTTACACTAACAACTTCTAGGTATTTTACAGTCATATCCTGGTATTCAATATAGAGTTCCATGACCTCGATGTATTCATCATAGTCTTTCATGCCTCTTTTTTTATTTTTATGTTTATCATAGATCAATTCAAGTTGAATATCTGCAGCCTCAATTGCTTCTTTAACAGTAGCTTGATGTTGTAGGAGCTGTTCTTTGACTTCAATAATCGTAATATGGTTAATTTCTTCTTTAACAATATCCGATAATTTACTATAGGTATTTTTTAGATTATCTAGAAACGATTTAATGTCTTTATAAGTTTGAATTAGCTCATAATAGCTTTTATTATTTCTAAGAGAGTGTTTTAGTACATTATCTTTTTTAGCTTTCTTTTTAAACTGTCGTCTTTGTTCTCGGTTCATTCCCTCTAGTGCTTTATCAAATTCAGTTTTACTTTCACTTAGTTCTTTTGTAGTATTTGTATAATCTTTAATATCGGTAGAATGTATAAACATAGGACTATCTACAGTAAAGATAGAACTGTTTCTACCTCTCAAAGATGAATTATTATCAGGTGTATTCATTGTACTCTCCTTGTAAAAGATAAATATTAATTTCATATGAATCAAAGATATTAAAAATTTACTACTGGAGAAAAAATGGAACAACTGAAAAGTTTGTTAGAGTTAATTGCAACACCTGCACAAAAGATTGTTATTATTGATTTAGTTAACATTTTTAACAGAGTCAATTTTACTGGATACTTATATGCACTAGAAGGTTTATTCACTAAAGTAGAAAATAATGAAATAGAATTATCTATTGCACTATCAAATATTTTTGAAATCGTAACTGATCAGTGCTATGATGTTGCATTAGCATTTGGTATTACACTAGAGCCTAATATTTATATTAGAGATTTATATTCAATTATCGACGCAATTGTTTCTATTGAAGAAATTGAAGATAAGCATTGGGTACTAACACAGCTACAAGCGGATGGTGATGAGATTGATAAAATCGTTTCATTACTACGTCATCATAATCAAACTGTCAGTGAAGATATTTTTTACGAATCTATTACTAGAGTTAAACCATCAGTCATTACAAAACTATTAAGTATTACTGAAGTGAGCCTAGAAGAACAAGCTCAAGATAATTTTGATATTAATCCAAGTATTAAAAAGATTATTAGTTTGTCTAAAGTTATTAATGCGAAATATAAAAATAATGAATCTGTGATTAATAAGTTCTATATCGAGAAAATGATTAGAAATAATATTCCACTAGGACTTCTATTTGAAAATTATCTTTCAATTGAAGTATTAGGAAAAATTACAGTAGAAGATATTGAAGAGTATAATATTATCGAATATGTCCAACAAAATGATGCAGATGCGATTGCTACAAATCTATTAGGTCTATGTTATATTTCTCGAGACGGAAGAGACAACCCCCAATTGTATCTTAAGTCAATTGTTGAAAAAGTTGTATCAGATGCTAATACAATTGTTAAAGTAATGGTAATTGTCACCGAGTTAATTAATAAACAATTGCAATTAGAATTAACTGAAGGGGGGCAGTACAGTGGATAAAAGGACTGTATTTTTACGAGCTATGAATGCTGGATTATATACTGTTAGAAATTGGGTTATTACAGCATTTAGTATTACTAAGCAAAATCAATTAGAAACAAAATTTTATCCTTATCAGATTGTTAGAATGACCGATGCATATTACTTTGCAGATCCTGGTAATACACCAATTACATTAGAGACACAAGACGATTTAATTGAGCTTATAGAAAACCCACATTTAGATAAAACACATTTAGTGAAAATTACAAATGGTAATGTTAATAAACCTTTGTATAATAAAGACGAGATTCTTAAAATTAGTCATAAAGAAGTCCCAAGTGTCACTGGTGAAATAGAAACTCTCTATGGTAATGTATTAGTCAACTACATGACTTTTATTCATGTCTTTGGTGGAAGATTCCCTTACCTAGAAGGTAAAATTACTCCAAGTTATATTGAGAATTTTGTATTACCTAAAATCCGTTCATCACTAAAGCCAGGAGAAATCGCTGATCCTAAAGTAATTTATGTTGATGAGTGGATTCAATTAAGAGATTTAATTTTAGAGCTACCAAAATACACCACACTTTTCTTCCAACCCGGTAATGAGAAAACATTAACGGTTAATAAAGAAGTGATTAAACTAAGAGACAAGCTTGTGCTGGAGAATAAAGATAAATTAAATGATCCAGAAGTAATTGCTGATATTGCAAAACAATGTAAACTCAAAGATAAAGAATTTGTGTCACAAGATAGAGTCAATCGAGATTTTTATCAAGACGATAAAGCATTTGATGTGATTAGAACTAAAAAGTTTATTATCTCGACTTCTGAAAATGGACTTACAGATAAACCAGAAGACATTATCTTTATTCCTAATTCTTTTGATGAGGGATGGGATCCTAAGAACTTTAGTAAATTAAATGATGTGCATAGAGCAGGCTCTTTTAATCGTGGGGCACAAACACAATTAGGTGGCGTAGCCGTTAAAGAACTATTAAGAGCATCTTCTAATATCGCAGTTGCTATACAAGATTGTGGTAGTAAATTAGGGATGGCTACTTTTATTCCTAATGTAGGATTTGAAAAATATATTGGATTTAGTGTACAAACAAATACGGGACCAGAATTACTAACAGATGAGACAATTAAGAAGTATCTAGGAAAATATATTGTTAGAAGATCGACGCAATATGGTAAGGCAAAAGGAAACGATTATTGTGAGGTTTGTGCTGGTGCAAAACTTG
>JACCEE011742547.1_pt1 | contig 22682 bp, 21 predicted proteins | sample 7449931 | NCBI WGS metagenome assembly JACCEE01 (sample SAMN15323457, study PRJNA562643) | freshwater metagenome | isolation source: river surface water | place: USA:Blue River Watershed | collected 2017-08-19 | reverse complement strand
GTTTGAAATAAGGTATCATCTAAATCAACAAAAATAAACTGTTTCATCATTCAGAAAATAAAAATGAAGTTGCATTAAATAAGGCTAATAAATCCGTTAATTCTTGATTGGTTGGCGTTTCGTGGCAAATCAGCACTTGATCGTAATGATTGAGATTAAAATTGTATAAATAATTCGTGATATTTTCAGCATAATTATCTTTAAAAGAAATAATATCCTTAATCGTTTCTCCTAATAAAATAGGTGAACGAGTCGTTGATTGCACCCATACCTGATACCCTTGTTGTTCTAAAAATAATCCAATTAAATAAGCCGGATAGATAAACTCTCCCGTTCCTAAAACTAAAATTTTATCGGATGCTTTCCAATGTTTTGTGATTGCTAACAGTTTTTGAATAGGCGGAGTGATTAATTGATTCAATCCTAAGCGACCGTAACTCACCGATAATAACTGTTTTTTACAAGATTTTATGGTTGAATTAACGATAGGATTAAATTGAAAATCTGGATTCGATTGAAAGTGATAATTTCCATTTAATAACGATAACCAATCAATCGGGATTTGGGTTAAATCAGCGACTCTTTGTCGAGCTTCTTCAGTCGCTACATTTAATAAACTGACAATAATGACTTGTCGTAAATAAGGATTGCTATTACGATAAGCATTAATCAAATTGGCAAAGGTATTTCCGGTACTAATTTCATCATCAATTAACACTAAAGTATCTGCATGATTAAAAATATTTTTTAATAATGAATCTACAGGAAAATATAAATAAAAATCGGTTTGATGACTATGACTTTCTTCAAAAGGTAAATAATCGTAATCCGCTAAAAAATAACGGGTTGTTTGACAATAAATCGTTGATTGCGAAGTATTATGCAATAGCCATTGTTGATAAATTCCTAAACCCAAAGCAGTAGCCGTTTCTGCCATCCCCATAAAAACTATTTTTTCAGAATTAGCCAATAAAGGATTTAATAAATTCACCAATTTCTGATAGCTTTGCAACATTACTGAAGGTTTACAGGGATAATGTTTTCCTAAAACTTTACTCACAAATAAAAATCCGCGTTTAGGATTATTTCGCGCAGCAAAACCTAAATAATGTTCCACAGTTTGTGTATCTGCTTGAATCGAAACTTGTAATTGACCTGTGAGCAAATGAATGACAGTTTGAAAAGACATAAAAATTAAAATCAGTCGATTGAAAGACTTATTATGAATTACAATTTGAGCTTAAAGCGAGTCTGTGTAATCATACACCACTTTTGATGATTATTTCTTGGCGCAAATGAAGAAGACTGTACGCTCTGATTTACAAGAAGCCTTAAAATTGTGCAGAGGGGCATTTTTATCCGCGGCTTTATTCAGCATGGTAATTAACTTTTTGATGTTAGTTCCCTCCATCTACATGATGCAATTGTACGATCGTGTGGTTCCTACCAGTAACGAAGCAACTTTAGTCTTACTGACTTTAATTATGTTATTTTTATTTGTTACTTTAGGAGCGTTAGAATGGGTACGTTCGCAAATTTTAGTACGAGTCAGCACTAAATTAGAAACTTTACTCAACGAACGCTTATTTAAATTGGCTTTCAAACAATCTTTGTACTCCGGTGGGCAACGCGTCACCACGCAGCCTTTAGACGATTTAACCGGTTTACGCCAATTTTTAACTGGCAACGGCTTATTCGCCTTCTTTGATGCGCCTTGGATGCCTATTTATATGGCTTTGTTATTTGCATTTCACCCTTGGTACGGTTGGGCATCAGTGCTGACTGGCGGACTTTTAAGCATTGTTGCCATTGCCACTGAAAAAAGTACAAAAAAAATTCTTAATGATGCCAATAATTTATCGATGATTAATCGAAATTTAGTGCATAAAAATTTACGCAATGCCGAAGTGATTGAATCTATGGGGATGTTGCCGCACATTCGCAAACGTTGGTTTGAAGGCGCGGTAAAAGTATTGGATTTACAAGCGATAGCTAGCTCCAGAGCTGGATTACTCACGGGATTATCTAAAATTATTCGCCTCTCTTCTCAATCCCTAATTCTTGCATTAGGTGCGTATTTATCAATTTTACACGAAATTAGTCCAGGTTTAATGATTGCAGGTTCGATTTTATTGGGTCGAGCTTTAGCTCCTATCGATTTGATGATCGCTAGTTGGAAAGGATTTATTGCAGCTCGTGGACAATACCAACGTTTAAATGATCTATTATTACAAATTCCTGCTGATAAAGAGCGCATGTTATTACCTAATCCAGAAGGCAAAATTCAGCTAGAAGCAGCGACCGTTGTCCCCCCAGGTTCAAAAACCCCTGTGTTAAAAAATATTGGTTTAACTATTGAAAAAGGCGATATTGTTGGCGTGATTGGTCCTAGTGGTTCAGGAAAATCCAGTTTAGCACGCGCCCTGTTGGGGGTGTGGCCTACAGCTAGTGGCAATATTCGCTTAGATGGTGCTGAAATTTCTCAATGGGATCGCGATAAACTCGGGGATTTTGTTGGCTATTTACCCCAAGATATTGAATTATTTGATGGTACGATTAGCGAAAATATTTCTCGTTTTGGCGAAGTTGATCCTGAAAAAGTGGTTGCCGCCGCCAAAATGGCTGATGTGCATGATTTAATCCTACGATTGCCCGAAGGTTACGATACTTTTATCGGCGCAAGTGGTGGAAATTTATCCGGTGGACAACGTCAACGGATTGGATTAGCGCGCGCTTTATATGGTAATCCGATATTAGTCGTATTAGATGAACCGAATTCTAATTTAGATGATCAAGGTGAACTCGCTTTAGAACGTGCTTTACAACAACTCAAAGCTCTAAAATCCACCGTCATCATCGTGACTCACCGTAATAATATTTTGGCTAAAGTGGATAAATTGTTGATCTTAAGGGAAGGCATTTTGGCTTTGTATGGACCTAGGGAACAGGTGATTGCGCATTTACAAAAACAACAACAAGCTCAAGCCCCTCAACCTGCGGCAACCGCCACTCCTGTGCGCAGTTTAAATTAATTGATTATGAAAAAAACGTTTAATGAAATTCAGGTTACAAAACCGGTCTCGCCGCTACATATCGATGATAGACCGATTCGCTATATTGGTTTTGGAATTTTAGCCATCAGTGTTGGTATTTTTGGGGGATGGGCTTATACCGCTCCCATAGACAGTTCAGCCTCTGCGCCCGGAACCGTGGTCGTTAAATCTCATAAAAAAACGGTACAACATTTAGATGGCGGAATTGTGGGTAAATTACTGGCAAAAGATGGGGATATTGTCAAAGAAGGACAGCCACTGCTGATTTTGGATGACACTCAAGCTAAAGCACAACAAGAAATTACTCGCGGGCAATTTGTCGGTTTAACCGCACAAGTTGCACGATTACATGCTGAACGAGATCATTTAGCCGCCGTTTTATTTCCGACAACGCTTAACCAATTGAATGACAGTCGGATTGAGGAAGCAAAACGCAGTGAAATGCACCTGTTTACTTCTCGTAGGCACGCTTACGAAGGTGAAATTTTAGTTTTAAAACAAAGAGTTGAGGAAATTAGCTCTAAAATAAGAGGCATGGAAGGTCAAATTCGTAGCAAACGGGAATTAATCGCTTCATATGCTGATGAAATTGCTGATTTGAAAGATTTAGTGGCGCAAGGATTTGCAGATAAACAACGATTGCGCGATTTACAGCGTAGTTACGCTCTGAACCAAGGTGAAATTGCGCAATTAACTGCCGAAATTGCCAGCAGCCAAATGCAGCAAGGGGAAACTCGATTACAAATTCTACAAGTTGAGCAAAGATTCCAAGAAGAAGTGGCAAATAAACTCAGCGAGGGTGAAACACAATTGTATGATATTACTGAACGTTTGACCGCGACTCAGGATAAGTTGGATCATATGGTAATTAAAGCCCCTGTCAGTGGAAGGGTTTTGGGGTTATCAGTACACACTGAAGGCGGAGTCATCACGCCAGGAAAACCGATTTTAGATATTGTGCCGCAAGATGCTGAATTAATTGTTGATTCACGAGTATCGCCGATTGACATTGATCGGGTTCGTATTGGTTTAACCGCCGAAATTCGTTTTAGTGCTTTTAAACAAGCGAAAACTCCAGTGATGTACGGCAAAGTTACGCATATTTCCGCTGACAGTTTAGTCGATGAACGTACAGGCGTACCCTACTATCAAGCTAGAGTTGAAGTCACTCCTGAAAGTTTAAAAAAATTGCACGATGAAGCGCATTTTGAACTTGTCCCTGGAATGCCTGCTGAAGTGTTAATTAAAACCGGAGAGCGAACTTTATACGAATATTTAACCCAACCTATTACTAATGCAATCGCTCATGCGTTAATTGAGGATTAAGCAAAATGCAAAAATGGCAATTTATCAGCCTGTGTTGGCTATTCTCTTTGACACAAAATCTGCTCGCTCAAGATTTAATGACTGTTTACCAACAGGCTTTAACTGCTGATCCAAAAATTCAAGCGGCACAATTACAAATTCAAATTGTTGATGCGCAAAAAGGACAAGCGTTCGGTGAAATGCTACCTCAAGTGAATGGCAGTGCAAACTGGTCGTTTAATGATCAACGACGTGAAGTGCAAACCAGAACCGGAACTGGTCATGCTAATGAAAATTATGTGGGAACTCGTTATACCTTGTCATTAACGCAAACTGTGATTGATTTTGCTAAATTTTGGAATTGGAAACGCGCTCAAAAAATACAAGATCAAGTCACTATAGAAAATACCGAAACGGTTAATAAATTAATGCTGGATGTAGTTGATCGCTATTTTTCGGTATTAGAAGCTGAAGATCAATTGTATTTAGTACAAACTGAAATTCGACTAATGGAAAAAACGCTTAATCAAGTTCAACAGCAATATGAAAAACAGTTAATCAAGGTCACCGATTTATATGATATTGAAGCTCGATTGGATAAATTAAAAGCGGATGCTATTGAATTAGAAAAAAATGTCGCGGTTGCTAAAGAAGGATTAGCCGAATTAACTGGACAAGCTCCGGTCGCATTAAAAAAATTATCTGAACAATTATTATATCGACCTTTAGAAGGTAAATTAGAAAAATGGTTAGATGTGGCAAAAAGTCAAAATCCGGCTTTATTAGCCCAATTTAAAGCGATTGAAGCGGCTGCGGATAATTTAAGTGTACAACAAGCGCGTAATTTACCAGTAGTCGATTTGCAATTAAATTATTATTTAACCAATACCGGTTATCAAAGCAGTAATATTGGTAATACTGAAGTAGGCTCGGCTGCACTGAATATTACAGTTCCACTATTTAGCGGCGGTGCTGGAATAGAAAGAATTAATGAAGCGCAATATAGAATGACTTTAACACGATATGATCATGAAAGTAAATTACGGGCGGTGATTAAAGAAACTCGAGATGCTTTTTTAACCACTAATGCCAGTTATAATCGAATTCAAGCCGCAGAAAAGGCGATATTTTCTGCAAAAAAATCATATGAATCGATGGTAAAAAGTTTATATTATGGCGTGGAAACCATAGCCGATGTTCTAACAGCGCAACAAAATGTATTTCGTGCTAAACGTGAATTAACTCAAGTGAAATACACTTATATTAAAAATCGCATTCGATTTTTATATGCCACTGGAATGATTAATGAAGATAATTTACGCGAAGTGAATCGCTGGTTAAATAAATCTTAATTGCTAAAGATTGTGTTGATAATTCGCATATGCTTGTTGCACTTGAGTTAAAGCTTGATCAAAAGCTTGTGCAGAAGCCGTAATATCTAAAGGCGGTTGTTGTTGTAAAGCCAATACCGTGTGTTTTAAATGCGCATCTAATCGATTTAACATTTTGCGATAACGTAATAACATTTTTTTATAATTTTTTAATTGAATCGTTTGTTGTTCTCTTTGATCTAAAATCGTTAATATTTTCTCTTTTTCTACTCCTAATCGCGCCATAATTAAAGTGTCATTCGATTGACCGGATTGCGTAGGCAATTTTAATGCGGGTAAATTCTGAAACTCACTGACCGTTAAACGACGATTAATCGTCTCAATCATTGGTAAAACTAATTGTTTTTGTTTGGTGGTCGATAATAAAATAGTTTGACGATAAAATTGTTGGCGAGCTTCATTTAATTGTTGTAAATATTGCTGCTGTTGTTGTTGATATAATTGATAATGCGCTTGATAAAATACCGTACAATCTTGACGTAAAGTTAATAATAAAGGTTTTGCTAAAGCAGGAAAATGTTGTTTAAATACAGATGCAACCATTGGCGTTTGATATTGTTGTCGCATTTGCGTTAATAATTGACTAAAATCAATGATTAATGGCGCAAAATCTAAAGGGGGTTTATCCGCTGTTTCAGTGGATAATTGTGTTAATTGTTGTAATAACGTTTCGGTTTCTTGTTGAACACCTAAGGGATTTTGCGCAATGATTTGCAATAATGCTTGATAATAAGTGGTTAATATATCCAGCATTTGTAATCGATTAGGAATAGGGGTTGTTGCCACTATTGATGGCACTTTTGGATTTATTGAATCGCTGGATAATTGTTGAGTTTGTACATAATCATCTAACATCCAATTTCCAACATTGCGAACTGGAATTAATGCCGGAATAGAAGAAAACTTTTCAGGCTCTATTTTATTAAATGATTTTGGTAAATATTGGCAGCCATTTAAATAACCTAAGCTTAATCCAACTGTAGAATAAATCGTTATTTTAAGAAATGATAATCGCATTTTTTTAGCAAACATTGAGATTCTCTTTGCAAAATTGTCATGTATTTCAAATGAATGGTTATTGTTTTTTAGATTTGGAAAATGAATCTAATTGTTGTTGTAATCGTTGATGATCTAATTCGCCTTCCCAATGTGCTGCAACTAATGTTGCCACGCTATTCCCAATTAAATTCGTTAAAGATCGTGCTTCGGACATAAATCGGTCAATTCCTGAAATAATTAGTACACCTTCTACGGGTATAGTTGGAATAACCGATAAAGTTGCTGCTAATACAACAAGTCCACTATCTGTAATTCCCGCAGCTCCTTTAGAAGTCAATAATAATACCGCAAATAACATAACTTCTTGCTCTAAACTTATAGGCGTATTGGTGGCTTGGGCGATAAAAATAACTGCAATTGATAAATAAATACAAGTCCCATCTAAATTAAATGAATATCCGGTAGGAATTACTAAATTAACAATCGATTTTGAGCAACCTAAACGTTGTAATTTTGTCATAATTTGGGCAAATACAGATTCAGATGAAGCGGTGCCTAAAACAATTAATAATTCTTCGCGTAAATAAGTAATCAATTTAAAAATATTACAGCCAATATATCGGCAAATAAATCCTAAAACAATAAAAATAAATAATAAACAAGTTAAATAAAAACATCCCATTAATTTAAACAACGGCAATAAAGTTTCAATACCTAATTTTCCTACTGTGTATGCCATTGCACCAAAAGCTCCCAAAGGGGACAATTTCATTAACATCGAAATTAAAATAAACATCGCGTGGGTAATTTTATCAAAAAATAAATATAATTTATTTTCATCTCTAACACCAGCTAAAGTAATGCCAAACAATATCGAAAATAATAAAATATGTAATATATTTCCCTTTGCAAAAGCTTCAATAATACTTAAAGGAATTAACAAATCGATAATATTCTGAGGGGAATTTTCAGGATTCAATACCGGTAAATCTTGAGTATTTAAATTATTAGGATTAATATTCATTCCTACGCCAGGTTGAATTAAATGTACAACCGCTAATCCGATTAATAAAGCGAAAGTGCTAATTGATTCAAAATAAACCAGAGTTTTAATGCCGACTCGCCCTAATTTTTTTATATCTTGAATATTGGCAATTCCGGTTGCAATGGTAAAAAAAATGAGCAATGGAATCAGCATTTTTATCAATCTAACAAAGCCATCTCCTATTGGTTTCATTTTGATGGCTAAATCAGGGCGATAATAACCCAAAATCGCCGCTAAAATGACAGCAATAATAACTTGAATATATAAATGATTATAAAATCTGACCGGCGGTTTTGAGTCTGACATAAATTGGAAAAAGTGGCTAAACATTTGCCATGTCAATAGGCTTATTGTTAAACAAATGCTAATAAACGGGTGGTTATAAACGCTTTACGCTTAAAATAAATCACGCTATGCTATGGTTTGGCTTTGGATAAAATATAGAGATAACTGTAATGATCGCGTTTAAAAAATTTTTCGGCTTTACCTTGCTGGAATTAATCACGGTGATTACCCTTATCGCTATCATTTTACTCATAAATTCTCCCCACTCTAAAAAGAAAAAAGCCGGCAAAACAGCGAATTCAGTAGTGGTTCAAAACTGCAACTCTGCTCCGACTACAGATCAAGCCAGTTGTGAAGCAAAATCTCCGGAGGAAACAAAACGTTAAAACCGTTTAGCTTAAAGCTGGCTGCGGATCACCGATTTCCTTAACTATCACACGATCACCCACTCGTAAAATTCCCGGTTGGTTATGCAGCGCATTTTGTCCAAAATAGACCTTGTTTTGCCATTTGCGTAAACGATTCAGCGTTGCTAACGGTTCTTTATCAATACGACCGGTTTCAGGATCAATAGCAGGCACTGCGCAACGCGAACAGGCTTTAGGTAATCTAAATTCAATTGCACCAATTTGAATCTGCCGCCAATAATCTTCGGCATAACTATGACAATGGGCAATCACCAAATTGGGTCTAAAACGTTGCATAGACAATCTTAAATTCATTGCGGCATTTAAAGCGGCTAACGATGCTTCAGAAATCACTAAAAAAGGAAATCCATCAGCCCAACTCACTTGATCCGTAGCTAAAGCATAATTCGCATCGACTGAACGTTGACAATCTGTGGTTTGATAGACCAGTTGACATTCACGACCTAAATATTGACTAAACCATTCATCCGCCTGCCTAGATACCGAATGAGCGACACAATAATCTTGCCAAATTTGGACTTTCAGTGAATGACCCAATTCCGGCAATAAAGGTAAAGACAAACTTGGCATTGAAGGCGCGGATAATATTAAACATTCCTCATTCAACGCCGTCTGAATCAATGCCATTTGCGGTAACTGACGCTGTGACAAAAATTGCTGTTGTTCATCAATAAGCATCCATTGGCGATCATACAACAATCCAGTCGCTACCACTGGCCATTCGTCCACCGCAATGCCGGCTAACGATTTGACTGGATAAATAAACATTTCGCTTAGTATGGGAACTGTATTCATCGATACAAGCCTAATTAATTATTAAAAAAATAACTTTAAATCGTAAACTACATTTTTAGCATTATCCACTGTTTTAATCAGAATCCAGCCTAAATAAAGATGACTGGAATTGCGCAAATAATCGCGTAAAATAACGTTTTTCAATTTTATCATAGACAAAATTCATGCAAATTGATGTTTTTAATGGTGATGCAGATGGCATCTGCGCTTTAATTCAATTGCGTTTAGCCCAGCCTAAAACTTCATTATTAGTAACCGGAGTTAAGCGCGACATTGAATTATTGAGTCGAGTTCAGGCAAACGCCGAGGATCAAATTAGCGTATTAGATATTTCATTAGCGAAAAATATCACGGATTTACAGCGATTATTATCAGCGGGTGCCGAAATTTTTTATGTTGATCATCATCAAGCAGGCGATATTCCGATACATCCACGTTTAACCACTTTAATCGATACTGATCCGAATTTATGTACCAGTTTATTAGTGAATCACTATTTACAAAATCAATTCGCAGCTTGGGCGGTGGTCGCGGCTTTCGGTGATAATTTAGAACAAAGCGCGATAAAAACTGCTACGGAATTAGCATTAAGCGAAAATGAATTACATTTATTAAAAAATTTAGGCATTTGTATTAATTATAATAGTTATGGTCATCAATTATCGGATTTGCCTATTCAGCCTGATAAATTATATCAACAATTAATTCCTTATCATTCGCCTTTAGATTTTATTCAAGATCAAGCTGAATTATATCAACAATTATTACACGCTTATCAACAAGATTTAACTGTAGCTTTAGCAACGCCTACTGAATTTGAAAATCAAAATATCGCAGTTTATTTATTACCTGATTTACCTTGGTCAAGAAGAATTAGCGGCGTATTTGGTAATGAATTAGCGAATCGTTTTCCGCAACGCGCTCATGCTATTTTAACGATTAATTCGCAAAATGGTTATTTAATTAGCGTTCGCGCACCGTTAATTAATAAAACCGGAGCTGATGAATTGTGTTCAGCATTCGCTACCGGCGGTGGACGAAAAGGCGCGGCGGGTATTAACCATTTACCTATCGATCAATTACCGACTTTTATTCAGAAGTTTGCGCAACAATATGCGTAATTTATTCATCGTAAAATCATCATGAATCAACGATATATTTTTTTAGATCGTGATGGCGTAATTAATCAAGATTCAGCCGATTATATTAAATCGGTAGAAGAATGGCAGCCAATTCCTAGAAGTTTAGAAGCAATTGCTTTATTAAATCGTTATGGATTTAAAGTGATCGTTATTTCTAATCAATCCGGTTTAGCAAGAGGATATTATACAGTAGAAATCTTAGAACAAATGCACGCTAAAATGCGACGCTTATTAGCTGATTATTCTGGAGAAATTACCGCGATTTATTATTGTCCTCATGCTCCAGAAATGAATTGCAATTGTCGTAAGCCAAAAGCTGGTTTATTACAACAATTTAGTCGAGATTATCCAGTTGAATTAAGCGGATTATATTTTATTGGGGATCGGCTCAGTGATATTCAAACAGCGATTGCTGTGAATGCCATTCCTATTTTGGTCAAAACGGGAAAAGGATTAGCGACTTTAACCGCTCATCCTGATTTATCTATTTTAAATTTTGAGACACTTTACGATGCCGCCTGTTACCTCATTACCCAAAGCTAATTTACGAGTTTATTTAGGCTCAACTGCGTTTTTTATTTATTTAATATTATCGTTATTATTTGTATCTCCTGTTATTATAGCGGGTGTTATATTCCCCTTTGAATATCGTTATCGATTATCTCGTGCGTGGTGTCATTCCGTATTAATGATGGAAGCTTGGTGTTGTGGAATTCATTACCGTATTGAAGGCAGCGAGAATATTCCCCAAGATCGTCCGGTAGTGGTTTTAAGTAAACATCAATCCGCGTGGGAAACGCTAGCTTTTCGTTATTTATTACCGACACAAACCGTGTTGGCAAAACGCTCTTTATTGTGGATTCCTTTGGGCGGCTGGGCATTTGCTGTTTTAAAACCGATTACTATTGATCGTTCGCAACAAACTCAGGCATTACGCGCTTTATTGGAACAAGGTACACAAGCGTTAGCACAGGGATTATGGGTAGTAGTATTTCCTGAAGGCACTCGTACCGCCGTAAATCAAAAAACGGTATTTAATGCTGGCGGCGCGATGTTAGCTTGTAAAGCCCAAGTTCCGGTATTGCCTTTGGCGCATAATGCAGGCGCAGTTTGGCCTAGATACAGTTTTTTAAAATATCCTGGGATCATTCAAGTGAAAATTGGTCCTGTGATAGAAACTGTAGGGCAAAAACCTAAACAAGTGAATGCTCAAGCTGAACAGTGGGTTGCTGAAGCGATGAAAACCATGAATCAAACAGACAATTTAAGTTGAATTCAGCAATTTTAGTTATATTATATGTTGCTAGTTTATCTTTCTAACTTCCATTTTAAAAAGGATCACTTTTATGAAACAAATTTTTGCTTCCGCGTTGATTGTGAGCAGCTTATTGTTAGTCGCCTGTGCGCAAACACGGGGTTATACGCCAGCAGTCGATACCAAAAATAGCCCAAATGCGGCTAACGTTAATGTTGATTTACAACAATGTGAAGAAATTGCGCGTCAAGCATCGGGTAACACTGCAACCGAAACCGCTATTGGTACTGCAGTAGGCGGCGCGATTGGTGCTGCAACCGGCGCGATTGTCGGTGCGGTCTCAGGTAATGATGTAGCTAAATCTGCCATGATTGGCGGAACTGCCGGCGGAATTGGCGGAGCGGCTAAACAAGGTTATGAGTCGGATTCCAAATACAAAAAAGCTTACAACGATTGCATGACTGGACGCGGACACAAAGTCTTACAGTAATTGCCCGTTTTGATTTTTTAGTCTTCAATGTTTTTCAATATTATCATTTCATCGTTAATTTATTTATTGTTGAATTCATTGAAGCTAAAAATGATCGCTATTTTAATTCAATCATACTTCTAATTTAGATGATTATAATTAACCGCGATGATTTGTCGCGGTTAATTTATCATCATAAAGCGCAGTTCAATCTTTAAATGATGACTATTTTACTTTTTTAAGGCATCTTTATGAGTAATCCCTTTGAAACACTAAAAGCCCATTCGCCGTTAGCAGGATTAAAAAACTTACATCCAATTATTAATGCAGTAATTGTAATGTGTGCAATTATTATGTTATGGCGAGGAATTTGGGGGCTAGCAGATTTATATTTATTTCCAAATTCACCAACCTTAAGCTATTTATTATCAATAGTGATTGGAGGCTTGGTATTATATTTAGATGATTTTAGTTTAAAAGATTTAAAACGCTAATCGTTTAACAGAATTATTGCCTTATTGATTTCAAAACATTTCTAATATCATTCATGAGAACAAAAAAAATTGGTTTTATTGGTGGCGGTAATATGGCTTCCAGTTTGATTAATGGCTTAATTACCAGTGGTCATGCGGCTGCACAACTTTGGGTATCTGATGTTAATTCTCAAACATTACAAAATTTTACACAATTAAATGTCAATGTTTGTTCAGATAATCGAGCGGTAATTGAAGCAGTAGAGGTTGTGGTTTTAGCGGTAAAACCTCAGATTTTACAATCGGTTGCTGAAGAAATTGCTGAGTCAGTTCAGCAAAAATCGACGTTGGTGGTTTCAATTGCCGCAGGCATTACTCAACAAAGTTTAAGTCGTTGGTTAGGGGAACAAGTAGCGATTGTGCGATGTATGCCTAATACACCGGCTTTGGTTTTGACCGGAGCTACCGCGCTACATGCGAATGCAAACGTTAATGAAGAACAACGCAATTTAGCTGAAAATATTTTGCGTGCAGTCGGAATTTCGCTGTGGGTAGAACAGGAATCGGTATTAGATATTGTCACTGCGGTATCCGGCAGTGGCCCGGCGTATTATTTTCTGTTAATGGAAGCGATGGAAATCGCCGCGATTCAAATGGGATTAAGCACCGAAATGGCGCGTTTACTGATTCAACAAACCGCTTTAGGCGCGGCAAAAATTGCTTTAGAATCGACCGAATCGCCTCAACAATTACGACATCGTGTGACCTCTCCCAATGGCACGACTCAAAAAGCCATTGAAATGTTCGAACAAGGTCATTTTACCGAATTGGTTGCTAACGCTTTATTAGCGGCACAACAACGTTCGATTGAAATGTCTAAAGAATTAGCGGGAATCTAATTCATGAATCCGAATTATATTACCGTTCCCTTAATGTTTTTAATTCATAGCTTATTTTCGCTGTATATTTTAGCCGTGATGTTACGCTTCTTATTCCAATCATTAAGGGTTAATTTTCGTAATCCAATTGCCTCAGTCATTGTTTCGATTACACATCCGCCTTTAAAATGGCTGCGTCGTTGGATTCCTGCGATAGGCAAATGGGATAGTTCGGCAATTGTATTGGCTTTATTATTACAAATGGCGGCAGAAATTTCCATTTTGCTTTTACAAGATGTCAAAACCAGTATATTTACTTTAATCGTGCGAGCGATTTCAGAATTGGTTATTTTAAGCTTAAATATTTTTATTTTTGCGATATTTGCTCGCGCGATATTAAGTTGGTTTAATCCTAATGAATATCATCCAGCGTATCAATTATTGATTCAAATCACTGAACCAATGATCAATCGTTGTCGGCGATTTATTCCAAATATCCAAGGACTCGATTTTTCGCCATTAGCCATTTTACTATTATTAGAATCGGTAAAATTATTTACCCAACCCGTATTAGAACGATTTTCCTATTTATTAGGATAATTATTAAGCGTATAATTTGTTTTGATTTCAAAACTCTATTGCTAATCTTAAACCCAATTAAATGACTAGATAATTATCATTTCAGTCTATTTCTAGTCATTTTTTGATTTAATTCTCTAAGGTGTTTATTTATGTTACTCTCGCTTAAATTGACTAAATTATTGATATTTAGCAGTTTTTTTCTTGCTTCATTGACAATAACCGCTGAAGCGAAAACCATGTATCGTTGGGTAGATGAACAAGGACGGGTTTCTTTTTCGGATCAAGTGCCGCCTACACAAGCACAGCATCAACGGGAAACTTTAGATAAAAATGCTCAAGTCATCAGCGTAACGGAAAAAGCCAAAACTAAAGAGCAAATTGAAATGGATAAACGACTTACTTTGCTTAGAAGACAACAAGAGCAAATTATCGCTAAACAAAATGCGGAGGATAAAGCTTTATTAAGTAGTTTTATTAAACTTGAAGATATGGATGCGAATCATCAAAATAAATTAAAAGCTTTTGCCGCCCAAGAACAAGATAAACAAAAACAAATTAAAAAAATTGAAACGGATATTGCTAATCTACAAACAGAAGCCGCCGGTTACGAAAAGAAAGGTCAAAAAGCTCCCACAGATTTATTGCGTCGAATTGAAAGTAATCAAAAAGATATTGAAAAAATTAAAATCGCAATTCTTGGGATTAATCAAGACCGAAATCAATTCCAAAACAAATATATCGTCGATCGTCAACGTTTTATTCATTTAAGTCAAATTCGACGTATCGCGCCGGTGAATGAAGATCATGAAAAACCAATTGAACCAGCTACTGATCAATTAGGTTTATTTAATTGTAGCGGTAATGAACAATGTAATAAAGCGTGGCAAATTGCGCGTGATTTTGTGAAAACGCATTCGACCACTGCAATTACCATTGATACCGATAAAATTGTCACCACTGCCGCTCCGGGACTTGCTACTGATTTAAGCTTATCTATTTCTAAAATAATCGTAGAAGAAAATAAATTACAGATTTTTTTAGATATTCGTTGTACTGATATTGATATTCAGAGTCAATTATGTAGCAATACCAAAGCTGGAAATTTACGCGCTGAATTTATTAGCCAATTGAAAAACGGTTTAGGCTTGAAATAAAAATAAATTTGGATTTAATTATTGTTAAAAAGCAGAGCGTTTGTATTTTTGTAATCGTTCTGCTTGACGAGCGAGTTTTTCTTCAGCTTGTTGTTTTTGTAAAATAGCTAATTCAATTAATTCACGCTCGATCATTTCTGGGGTTTCTAAACTCAGATGACCAATTAATCCGGAACGTAATTCAGACAATAAAATTTTCGCCATTTGATCTAAATTAACCACCCCTCCTGCTTTCAAACAACCGCGCATTTTCCCAACCTGTTGTAAAAATTCTTTTTCAGTATTAGGTAATTGTGATAAATGAAATCGCTGCAATAATAATTGTGGATAATAATGAAATAAAAATTCAACAGCAAAATAAGCAATTTCCTCATGACTAATTGCAGTATCACGAATAGCTCCGGTCGCTGCTAAACGATAACCACTCGGTGGATTTTCCACTTTTGGCCACAACATTCCGGGCGTATCAAATAAAGTCAATTGATAATGATCCAAATCAATTCTTTGAATCATTTTGGTAATGGCGGGTTCATTACCGGTTTTAGCAATTTTACGTCCAGCTAATTGATTTATTAAAGTCGATTTGCCCACATTAGGAATCCCCATAATTAACGCATGAATATTTCGACTTTGACGTTGTGGAATTAATTTATGGCATAAATGAATAATAGCCGTTAAACGATCTTTATTTAGCATACTAATCGCTAATGTTTTAATTCCTCGCTGCTTTTCTAAATGATTCTGCCATAATTCCGTAATGGCTTGATCGGCTAAATCACTTTTATTTAATAATTTAATACAAGGTTTATCCGCACGCAATTGGGCTAATTTTGGATTTTCACTACTAAATGGAATTCTAGCATCACTGATTTCAATCACTAAATCTATATCGGATAATGTGCGTTTAATTTCTTGTGCCGCACGATGCATATGTCCCGGATACCATTGAATCATAATCTTTTTTATAATAAAGTGTGAAAAATTAACCGGTGATTTTATGTCTAAACATAAAATAAACCGCCGCTATTAAACAAATTCCTGCCCAAATATAATCTTGTTTAAAAGGTTCTTTTAAATAAAATAATGAAAAGGGAACAAAAATAGATAAACTAATTAATTCTTGTAAAATTTTTAATTGGCTAATCGTCATGACAGTATAGCCAATTCGATTCGCTGGAACTAATAATACATATTCAAATAAAGCAATACTCCAACTAATCAATACGGCTATCCACCAAGGTTTATTAGCTAACTGTTTTAAATGAGCATACCAAGCAAAACTCATAAAAATATTACTAAATGATAATAATATAATCGTACTAATCACAGGTTTCATAGCGATATTGTATTCCTTAAATCATATAATTCGATTAATACTTTTTCAGGTGAGATTTGCCATAAACAATTTAAATGAGTAAGCGGACATTGCCGTTGAAAACAAGGCGAACATGCTAAATGCAAAGATAAAATTTTAGCTTTGTGATTTAATGGCGGGGTGAAATTAGGATCGGAAGATCCATAAATTGCAATTTGAGGTTTATTTAAAGCGGCTGCAATATGCATTAAACCTGAATCATTACTAATTATTATCGTTGCATAGGCTAATAAATCGATCACTTCTATTAAATCAGTTTTACCGGTAAAATCAATACAACGATTATCCGTTAATTGATTAATTTGCGCGGCAATTTGACTGTCTTTTTTTGATCCTAATAACCAAATTTGCCACTCATTTTTTAATTGAACATTCGCAATTTCAGCATAATATTCAACTGGCCATCGTTTAGCCATTCCATATTCTGCTCCTGGACACAAAGCTAAAATCGGTTTGGCTAATTCTAATTGATAAAACGCTAATAATCGCTGTTGATTGGTTAATGAAATTTGTAAATGCGGAATTGGACAATCCGGTGCTATTAATAATGAATTTTCTTTAGCTAAAGCCACAAAACGCTGTACTGTTTTGGTTAATATTGTTCGATCTAATTTGTGAATATCATTTAATAATCCCCAGCGATATTCGCCTAAATATCCGGTACGTTGCGGAATATTAGCAAATAATGGAATTAATCCTGATTTCCAAGTATTAGGTAATAAAATCGCTTGATCGTAGGCTTTATTTTGTAAAGATCGACCTAATTGATAACGTAATTGAAAATTTAATTGACCGCGAATCGATTTTAATTCAATTGCTGAATTCACTTCAGGCATTCTGCTTAATAAAGGCAAAGTCATTGACGGCGCAATCACATCAATTTCAATATTTTTATATTGTTGTTTTAAAGTTATGAATAAACTTTGTGCCATTACCATGTCGCCCACCCAAGAAGGCGCAGTAATTAACACTCGTTTTACCGTATTCATTTTACCGTATTCATTAGTTAATAGATTGTTAAAAAAATTAATAATTAAGTTAAATCAGCCGTTAAAATCACTTTATTTAAACTCGATAAATATATTTGTTGATTTCGCATGAAAGGTTTAGCTAAATAACACAACTGATACAATTGAAGATCATAATGATTAAAAGCAATAATTTCACTTTTATCTTGATCATTTAATTTAAATTCTTGTTGAATTAATGCACGATTTTGATAAATAACTGGGCGTTGATACCAACTAAATAAATCACATAATTCATTAATCGAATGTTGATAATCATTCATACTACCAATATACATAAAATGCTCGGCAATATTTTTTAATGCAATTTCTAAATGGGTGTGATTAATAGCAGTTTCTAAATCAACATTAGTTAATATTTTAACAATGTGATTACTCATTTGCGAATAAGTCGCCAATTGTAAAAATTGGCTTAAAGACAATCCACGCTTATGAATTAAATCATATTCTAAAGTACCTGAATGACGCGCAAAATGTTTATATAAAGAAATCACTCGTTCTACAGGATGACGTAAAAAAGTAATATAACGACATTCTTTTGCATCAAAACCTAAAATACGATGTAATCCATAATTAAAATGCCCAATAAAATATTGTTTATGGCGATATTTTTGCGGATTTTGAATTAAATCGTTAAAAACCCGATCGCCCATATATGCCGATACAATTTTTCGTTCTTCTAAATTACTATATAATAAATTACGAAAAGAAGTCCCCGCCGTTTTGGGAATATGAATAAAAAAATAACGCATTTTATTGATTAATGAAAACGAAATGACATATCTTCACGTTCTAAAGTCAACCAAGGTGAATAAAACGGATCATTATCTAATAATTTTCCCCAACGTTGACGTAAAAATAAAGTTTCTTTTTCAAAACGGGCTTTTTTCTCTGGCGTATCTTCATAGCCTCTGGATTTAGATTCATAATGATATAATTCAACAAAAGGTAAATAGACATTAAACCAACCTTTTTCGCGAACTTTTAAACAAAAATCCACATCATTAAACGCGACTTGTAAATATTCTTCAAATCCATTCACTGCATTAAATTTATCGCGCTGAATCATTAAACAAGCCCCCGTTACTGCTGAATAATTAGTCACCATTTTTAAATTACTATAATAGCCATTATTGCTAATATGAAAATGTTTCATAACGTGACCTGCAACCCCACCAATTCCGGTCGCTACCCCAGCGTGTTGAACAGTATCGTCAGCATAATAAAGTTTTGCACCGACCGCTCCTACTTCGGGCAATTGCGCATAACCTAATAAGCCTTGCAACCAATCTGGACTAATAATTTCAGTATCATTATTTAAAAATAATAAATAATCCCCTTGAGTTTGTTTCACTGCATCATTATTTAATTTTGCGAAATTAAAGGGCTGTGGATCAAATAAAACTTGGAATCTTTTTGGTTCTTGTTTTAACCAATATTCCATTAATTGTTTAAAACTTTCTTCGGTTGAATGATTGTCAATTACCGTCACTTTAAAATGAGGATAACTGCTTTTATTAAAAATAGATTGTAAACAAGTGGCTAATAAGATTGACGCATTTCGACTAGGAATTAAAATATCAATTTCGGGCTGATTTTTAACCATAGGTTTCGCCCATAATGCCGTTCCAAATCCGGGAATTAAACTCACTTCAGCCTCAATTCCACGACGAATTAATGCCTCTTCAACGGCGCGTCTTCCCGCATCTGCACAATAATCTTTACCCTCGGCATTCGCCCCAGAAGCGGTTGATTCATGATGAATTCGCCAGTGATAAAGTACCTTTGGAATATGATAAATTCGTTGCGTATTTTCACTACAACGTAATAATAAATCATAATCTTGAGAACCTTCAAAACCAACACGAAATCCATGCACCATTTCGATTAATGTTTTACGATAAACCGTTAAATGACACACATACATTTTTGCCCATAATGTATGCGGCGACCAATCCGGTTTATAATAAGGCGAAGAATAAATCCCCCATTCATCGACTTTATCTTCATCGCTATAAATAATATCTAAATCTGAATTGTCATTTAATGTTTTTACCACTTCATAAAGCGCGTCTGCGGTTAATAAATCATCGTGATCTAATAAAGCAATAAACTCGCCTTCAGCTAAAGCGAAACAATCATTACTACTCCGACAAATATGACCATTTTGTTCGCGCAATTGATAAATAATTCGAGAATCACGACGCGAATAATCGGTTAATATTTCAATAATCTGTTCACGATAACGTATCGAAGCATCATCAACTAAACACAATTGCCAATTTGAATAAGTTTGCGCTAATACTGAATCCAACATTTGAATTAAAAATGCGGGTTTAACTTGAAAAACGGGAACTAAAATACTGATTAAAGGGCGAAATGATAATTGATTCGCTAAGATTTTTTGTCCGGCAAAATAAGTGATTTCAGCATCGTTTGCTATTAAATATTCTAACCGATCTTTAGTAATTGGACTGCCTAGATTAAATGACTCCAAATATAATAATTGATGGCGAACTAATTGATTATATTTCTGCCAATGATAAGCTAAACGACCTTCTTTTTTTCCATAATTAACAAAATGAGCAAAAGGCTCTAAATTGCTATTATTAACTCCATGATTAATATCTTGATTATGATTTAAATAAAAAGTACGCTCAAACCAAGGACAAGGCGAAAAACCGGTTAAACGAAAACTTAAATCATTTGCTTCTAATTGTTCCAAATAATAAGTTAAACTATCTTCATTCGTAAATAATCCTTGGGTTTCGCGTATATAATCGCTATAAAAATCAGCACAAGGTTGAATATTTTGATCCTGAAAATGTTTTAAATAATGTAATAATGGATTTTGATAAAAATCTTCTTGTAAATAAGATTGTCTATACCAAGCAGTATCAAAATAAGGATTAGGATTAGTGATTTTAATTTGAAACCCATTTGAATAGCGAAAAAAATGTACCAAAGGCGGTAATGAAAGAGGGTCTAATTTTTCAGTATTGTAATACCATAACGTATTAAATAAAATATGGGGCGATAATAAACGATCAGTTCCAAGAGCTAAAAATTCGGTTAAACTACGAATCGGCATTTTCAATTTTTCCCTATGCTTTAAACGATTTACATCCAGCAAAGGAAATTGTTGATCAAATTGAATAACCGTTGACCAAATGGATAATTGTTGCAATTTTTGCTGTTGAATTAAAAGATTGTTTTGTACACAATTTAACGATAGCCAAATTAATTCTACTGCTAACCAATCTGGAATAGTGGATAATAATTGCGCTTGATCTAATTCTGTTAATAAATCAACAACTAAATCATAATCTTGATCGGTTTCTACCACGACAAATAAATGCGCTAATCGTTCAAAAGCAAATAATTTTCCTTGAGGTAATTTAGCTAATAGCTGAATGGGTAAATAGCGATTTAAATCTTTAATTAAACTAAATAAGCTAACATCATCCGAATAAATTTGCGTTAATTGGGTTAATAAATTGAGGCTCATTTCGGATAATTCAATCGTCTCATGATCACTCACCAATTTACTAATTACGGTTAAATAATGCTTATCAAAACTGCTATTCCAAGCTGATAAATAAGCATAAATCGCTTGATCATAATCGTTTAAATGAACAGAAATTTCCGCTAATTGTGCAAACATTTTAGCAGATAAAGATTGTAATTCAGATAAAGATTTAAAAGCCAATTGAGCTTCTTTCCACCGCTTTAATTGACAACTGATTTCAATTAACCATATCCAAGCATAATGGGCTTCAGGTTTTAAATTGGTAAAATAACGCAACCACTGTAATATTTCAACAGTAGGCGCATCAAATAATCCTTGTTCCGTATGCGCTAATTCAATTTGATTTACAATTGCTAACGCTTGTTGATTTTTATCTTGAGGATAAATGGCTAGCCAATCATTGACCCATTCACTCATTAAAGAATAATTTTTTGCAGCACAGGCTTTAGCTAATTGAATACGAAATCGATTCCAATGAAATAATGAACGTTGATAATTAAAAACCGTATCAAAATTTTTCATTAAAGAAGGAGAATTCAATTGAAATTCTAATTGATGTCGTTGGTTATTGTATATCGTTTCAGGTAATGACAATTTAAAACTCAATACACGTTGATCGCGTAAACTCCGCCATTCATTTATAGAAAATACATTTTTTCTCCAGCCTAAACTTAAACGATTCTTTGGTGAATATAATCCAAAAAATAAATGGGTAAAAAATAAATAACTATCTTCACGTTTACTGCCTAATTTTGTACTTAATTTAGTTAAACTAATTCTTAACCATATGACTGCTTCAGGAATTACAAAAGTTTCAATAATTTCAATATATTGCGATAATTTTTTACCACCTAATAAAATTTCTGAAGATAATTTATATGATTGCTGTTTTACTAATTGATAATCTGAATCATAAAATTCGATTGCCAATATACCCTCACAACGATGACAACCAAAATAACCGCCAATTTGATAATGTTCAGCACTATTCACTGGTAATAATTCACCGACTATAGGATCGTGATAAATTAATTGAATAGCTGATTTATGTGGACTATTTTGATAAATATAAGCCGTATGTGAATGAGCTAAAGTCCAATCTTTAGAAAAATCAATACCAAAACTAAATTCGCTATTTTCCTGAATAGTTTTCCAATATTGACAGCCCTGACTAAAATCAGAATTTAGAATTTGATTGATATTGCTTAACAAAGGAATTTTTGCGAGAGATTCAATAGCAACGGGATATTGTAAATCATGATCAACTATCGCTTTAATTAATACATCATCCTTATAAATTGATTGATCAGTAAAAATACGTTGTTCATCAATCGCAAAATAGCTAAAAAATTCCGGATAAATAATTTCCGGCTGTATAGCAATTTGATTGTGACATAAAGTTAATATTTGTGAAAAAATATCTTTTTCTAATTTAGAATTGGCTAATGACAATGCTTTTTCCGCTTCAATTCGTGCTTGTCGATAAAAACCTTGGG
>JACCEE011220020.1_pt1 | contig 22683 bp, 28 predicted proteins | sample 7449931 | NCBI WGS metagenome assembly JACCEE01 (sample SAMN15323457, study PRJNA562643) | freshwater metagenome | isolation source: river surface water | place: USA:Blue River Watershed | collected 2017-08-19 | reverse complement strand
CCGAAGCCACGCATCTTTTCTGACGCCCACGGAATCGGGGGTGAGGCATGACTGCGCTGTTCGTTATTTGCACCGCGCTCGCCGTGGCGGGAGTCGGCGCGCTGGTGCTGTTGTGGGTGGTGATGGCGGCGTGCCCGCCTTGCAACAACAATTGCCGACAGGGGCGCGATTGCCCCGCCAACAAGTCCAAGGAGAAAGCACAGTGATCGATCTAGACAAGATGGCCGCAGAAGCCATGAAGCGCCTGCGCGAGCGCATCAACCGTTCCGCCGCCGCGCACATGCGGGCAATGAAGCAAGCATGGAGGGCGCGCAATGACAACAACAATTGAGGAGCGGACAGCCGCGAGGGAGGCGGCGTTGCAGGAGCAGCTGCGCAACTCCAGAAGGCTCGCACAACCAGCGGACTACGTCTTCGACAAGGCGCAGGAGCAGTTCTGGGATCTGCGAGACGGCACCCAACACTCCGAGAAGGCCGTGGACGCTTCGATACCCATCGAGCTGTGGCGAGTCGAGGTGGAAGAAGGCGACGCCGAGGAAGCGCCAGCGGAAGGCCGACGCGGACGCGGGCGGCCCCGGCGGAGACGGGAGCGATTGATTCCACCGAGCCGCGACATCATGCGCGTGGAAAACGACCAGTTTGTCGAAGGGTCGACGTGGTGGCCGGGCGAACCACAGATCATTCACGACATCTTCATCGACTCCAACGGCTGGCGCCCAGCGCAAGGGCGCAGGATCTACAACAAGTACCTGCCCCCGCCAGAGCTGGTGGGCGACCCAGAGCAGGCCACCCCATGGGTCGAGCACGTGAAGAAGCTCTGGCCCGACCCGACGGAGCACTCGTTCTTCTTCGACTTTTGTGCGCACATGGTGCAGCACCCGGAAGTGAAGTGCAACGCCGCCATCGTGCTGAGCGGCACACAGGGCATCGGCAAGGACGCCGCGCTCATGCCCGTGAAGCAAGCGGTCGGCAACTGGAACACCAAGAACATCGACCCCGACGAGCTCTTCAGCCCATACAAGCCGTGGCTCGAGACGCTCATGCTCGTGGTGGACGAGGTGCGCCCGACCAAGGACGAGCACCACGCCTCGACGGCCTACAACATTCTGAAGCCGATGATTGTTGCGCCGCCCGACACACTCCCGCTCAACGACAAGTACTCCAAGCTCCGCCACATCATCAATCGGTTGCGCGTCTTCATCACGACGAACGACTGGATGAGCATGTACATTCCGCCCGAGGATCGCCGCATGTTCATCATGCACTCGCACCTGCCCCAAAAGTGGCACGAGGCGGAAAAGCGCCCCAAGTACTTCAACGACCTGTTCGCGTGGTTCGAAGGCGGCGGCATCAACCACGTCGCCGCGTGGCTGTCGGCCCGAGACCTCTCGGCCTTCGACCCCAAGGCGCAAGTGCAACGCACCGCCGGGTGGGGCGCTGTGGCCGCCAGCTGGGGCGAGCCGGAGGACGCGGTGGCATGGGTGATCGACAAGCTCGGCAACCCCGGCGCTGTTCTCGGACAAGAGCTCGTCAACCCTCAGTTCGACCACCACGAAGAAGTCGCCAACATGCTCAAGTCGCCGCGCAAGATCGCTCACCGCATGAACCGTGCGGGGTACGTGAACGTGCCGGCCCCGGCGGGCGAAGACCGCTGGACGTTCCGCAAGGACGGCAAGACGCTCCGCTCTCGGTATGCGTTCGTGCGCAGCGAGCTGGCCCGCGACATCAACGAGGCGATGGAGCTCGTGCGAGCGCGGGGAGAAGGGCTGCTGGAGGCGAGCCCGGACGCCGCCAACGTGGTGCCCATGGCGGCGAAGAAGGGTGGATTTTGAGCCGAAAGTTGACGCAAAACCGACCCGAGATTGAAGCATAATGCCGCTGTTGGATTTTACGAGCCGCGAATTTAAACTCTGCCGCTGTTGGGCATCTTGGGAAATCCGTCCCGAGATTCCCAAGAATCCCGAGTTACTAATTGTTGCCTCAAACGAAATTAAATTCATTTTAATTAGGAAAAGTAAAACAATAGAGAACTCGGGCTTCTCAGGAATCTCGGGTACAGCGGCGTGGAGGGCGGCGACCCGAGATTTAGAAACTTTCGTGCGCGGCGTGGAAAATAAAAAGCGGGCGCGTGCGGCGTGGAAGGATGTTGCCGTGAGGAACATTGCGGCGCGATAATTGCGGCCAGATGCTGTACGAAGCATTTTCAACAAAAGTGTGAGGTTAGAAAATGGCTGGTGTGAAAGGCCGCAGCGGTCGCCCTCCCGGCAGCGGCGGTAGACCTCCTGGAGTTCCCAACAAGGCGACGCGCGACGCGCGGCTCGCCATTGCAGCGTTCGTGGACGACAACGCCGAGCGCATGCAGGAGTGGCTGGACAAGGTGGCCAATGGCATCCCTCGTTGCGACGCCGAAGGCAACCAGCGCTACGACGAAGACGGCGAGCCGTTGTGGATCGTCCCGCCCAACCCCGAGAAGGCGTACAACATGCTGCGTGACGTGGTCGAGTATCACGTGCCCAAGCTGGCGCGCAGCGAGATGACGGGAGCGGGCGGCGGCCCCATCGGCATCGCGGCGATCGACATGAAGGGGCTGTCGGACGCGGATCTGGAACAGATGCAGCGCTTGCTGTCGAAGGTGGCTCAACGATGAACTTGGACCGCACCCCGTTCGGCGCTCAGGTCGACATGATCGAGGAATGGCTGAGGCGCGTGGGCGAGGTGCGCGAGCATGCCAACGGGTTCACTGTCGTGCTCACGCCAGAGTTGTTGCGCGATTACGCTGAGTGGGTCGCGGCCTGCCAGCGGGAAGCCATCGCACAAGTGTTGGAGCGCATGCCCGACGGCACGTGGGCCAAGCACTGCGGCGCGGCGGTGCGCCAGATGAGGGCGGAACACTGATGGGCGCGTCGCTGTCGCCCGTCGTGATGCTGGACATGATCCAGCGGGAAAAGGACAGGCGGGCGGCGAGCGCGTCGCTGTATGAGTTCGTGAAGCAGTCGTGGCACGTCGTCGAGCCCGGCGTGCCGTTCAAGCCGTCGTGGCACATCGAAGTGATCTGCGAACACTTGGAAGCCATCAGCTCCGGCGAGATCCGCAAGTTGCTCATCAACATTCCGCCGCGACACTCCAAGTCCACGATCGTCTCGGTCATGTACCCGATGTGGGAGTGGCAGGTGCAGCCCGAGGAGAAATTCCTTTGCGCCAGCTACAGCGGCACGCTCTCCATCCGCGACAACCTGAAGTCCCGGCGGCTCGTGCAGTCGCCGTGGTACCAGGAGCGGTGGGGCCACCTGTTCGGTCTGAGCGGCGACCAGAACGCCAAGCAGCGCTTCGAGAACGACAAGACCGGCTACCGCCTCGCCACCAGCGTGGGCGGCACGGCGACGGGTGAGGGCGGCTCGCGCTTGTTGCTGGACGACCCGCACTCGGCGCAGGAGGCGCAGTCCGACGTGATGCGCGAGTCGGCGCTGGAGTGGTTCGACGTGGTGTGGTCGACGCGACTGAACGATCCGAAGCGCGACGCCATGATCACCATCATGCAGCGCCTGCACGAGAAGGACATCAGCGGACACATCCTCGAGGACATTGGCGGGTGGGAACACTTGATGATTCCCGCTGAGTGGGACGGCGTGCGGCGCAAGACCTTCCTCGGTGCGTACGACCCGCGCAAGGTGAAGGGCGAGCTGATCTGTCCTGACCGCTTCGGCCCCAAGGAGATCTCCGACCTGAAGCAGCTGCTCGGCGTCTACGGCACGGCGGGCCAGCTGCAACAAGACCCGCAGCCCGCCGAGGGCGGCATCCTGAAGACCAAGCACGTGCGCCTGTGGCCCGCTGCCAAGGCGCTGCCCCAGTTCGAATACATCTTGCAGAGCTACGACTGCGCGTTCACTGAGAAGACGAGCGGCGACCCGACCGCATGCAGCGTGTACGCGGTGTTCACGCACGAGGGCGAGCGCCACGTGATGCTCATCGACGCATGGGACGATCACTTGTCGTACCCCGAGCTGCGCACCAAGGCGATCAAGGACTGGCAAACCGAATACGGCGGCACGTCCGTGAAGGACGGCTTGCGCGCTGCGCGGCGACCCGACCGCGTGTTGGTGGAGGCCAAGGCCTCGGGCCAGTCCCTGCTGCAAGACCTGCGGCTCGCACGGGTGCCCGCCATCGGCTACAACCCCGGCAACGCCGATAAGGTGTCGCGGGCGCATCAGGCCGCTCCGACACTCGAGCTCGGCCACGTGTGGGTGCCCGAGAGCGGCAAGAACCCCGGCCACCCAGTGAGCTGGGCTGCGGCCTTCCTGAAGCAGCTCGAGAAATTCCCGGTCGCTGAGCACGACGACTATGTCGACACGTTCACTCAGGCGATCATCTACCTCAAGAACGACGGCTGGTTCGAGTTGCCCAAGGCGCGCGACCCCGACGAACCCAAGCAATGGAAGCGCGAAAGGACCAATCCGTATGCAGCCTAAGAAGCCCATCTGGGACAAGGCCCGTCCCAAGAAGCTCGGCGAGCCGCAGCCCCTGAGCAGCAAGGCCAAGTCCTCCGCCAAGACCATGGCCAAGGCCGCTGGCCGCCCCTACCCCAACCTCGTAGACAACATGCGCGCGGCGCGCAAGAAAGGCTGACCGTGGCCAAGCAACCCGACAAGAGCAAGATGGCTTGCAACAAGCCGCGCACCACGCCCGACCATCCCAAGAAGTCGCACATCGTGAAGGCGTGCGCCGACGGGCAGGAGAAGGTGATACGCTTCGGCCAACAGGGCGTGAAGGGTTCCCCCGAGGGCACCGCACGCAACGATTCATTCAAGGCCCGCCACGCCAAAAACATTGCCAAGGGCAAGATGAGCGCAGCGTACTGGGCCGCCAAGACAAAGTGGTGACCGCTCATGGCTGATTACATTCGCCCCACACCCCAGAACGCAACGCTCGGCGCGATCGCTGCCGCGCTGCGCAAGGCGCAACAGTTCGCTGGCCAGTACGAGATCGACAAGCGCATCCCGCTGCTCGGCGGCACAGGCGTGGACGAGTTGCTGTCGCTGCCCGGCGCGGCCTCGCTCATGGAGGACGTGTCGTACCACGGGCCGCGCGCTCTGATCAAGGGTGGCAACGCCGCGACCGGCGGCATCGGAACATTCCGGCTCGACCCGCGCACGATCGATGTGGCGGACGTGGCAATGAATGTCACGCCGCTGGGCATGCTCGCCGGCAAGGGCGTCAAGGCCGGTGCCCGCGCCACGGGCGAGGCGCTCAACCGCGCGATGCTCGACAACAGCGGGCCGCTGGCACGGCTCGTGCCCGAGGCTGCGCGGCCCATGTACGTCGTGAAGCCCAAGGGCGGCAACTGGCTGAGCGGCAGCACAGAGGCGGCCACTCGTCCGCTGAAGAGCGATCAGGCACCCATCATCTCCGGCGAGATCATCAACGACGCAGCCGGTCGCGACATCTTCAGCGAGTACCGCAAGGTGTATGACCGCGACCCGACCGTCGGGTTGCACGACTGGATGCGCGCGACGTACCCGGAAGTGTACGCCAGCATCCAGAACCCCGAAGAGCGCGCCGTCAGCCGCTGGATCGACACCAAGCTCGGCAAGTACATCAAGAACGAGATGGGCACGCCGGAAGACCCCGTGCGTGCGTTGGCTGAGCGCGGGGTGCTGCATTACGCCCCCGATGACGTCGCGTCGATTCTTCCTTCCGACACAGCCAACGCACGCACCGCAGCGGGCTTTCCGCGCCACGGCATGGCTCAGTCGCGCCTCGCCGAGAAGTGGGAAAATGCCAGCGACAACGCCATCAACGTAGCTCAGCCGCAGGACTACTTGAAGTATTCGGGCGACAGCGCTTACGCACAGACGATTCGAGAGAACCCTTGGCTGAAGAGTGCCCCGCCGGAAACGAAGGTGTACAGCCCCGCCGAAGCCGAAACGCTGAGCAGCGACCTTGGGTTCGACCACCTCATCGACGAGCTGAAGTTCTCGATGGACCCCAGCAGCGGGTTGCCCGAAGCCTTGCGCTTCGACATCAAGGACATCGACAAGATCACCGTGCCGCAAGCCGTCGAGCGCGTGGCGAAGATTAACGCTTGGCGCGCCGAAGAAGCCGCCAAAGCCGAGCGCGCAGGCATGTTGGAGAACCTGCAGGCCACCCCGCGCTTGCCCGACGAGGGGTTGCAGCTGTCGTTCGTCGAAAAACCCGGCGGCGCTTGGGTCGACATCCCGGACACGGTGAACGAGAAGGGCATGCCCATTTGCAACTCCATCGGCAAGGCGGGCGGCTGGTGCACACAACACGAGTGGGCGGCGAGCAGCTACGGCTCGGGCGACAACCGGCTCACGGCGCTCGTGGACGCTGAGGGTCGTCCGCATGCGCAGGCGAAGATCACGACAGACCCTTATCCCGGCGACCTCGACTCATTCGACGAAGCCATCAAAAGGTTGACACCAGAGCAAGAAGCCGATCTGCGCGCATTCCAGATGCAGCGTGACGCGCCGCTAGAAATGGACGAGGCTCTCGCGTGGTTGCAAGAAAATGCGCCACAAGCATTCGAAGAGTTCAAGCGCTTCTCTGCCAAACAAGCGCCCGCCCCCGACATCACGGAAATCAAGCCCGTCGGCAACGACTTCGACAATGATCGGGCGCGAGAGTACATGCGCCGAGACCCGCAGTACAAAGAAAAGATCACCGAGTCGGTGTTGCGCTTCTTGAACAGCAGCGATTGGGGCCGGGTGAAGCCGGACGACCTGAGTCGCTTCGACATCGTGGACCTGCAAGATGCAAACGCGCTCACGACGTGGATGGTGAACGCCTATGACCGGCCCATCCGCGAGGTTGCGCCGCTGTTCAACCAAGCGCTCGAAGCCAACCCCAACGCGCAGCGCTTCATGACCGGCAGCCAGCTCAAGCAGCTCCTCGGCCCAATCGAAGACGCCACCGGCTACGCAGGCGGCGGCATCGTGAAGGGCGCGGTGAAGTCGGTGGGCGAGTTGGTGCAGAAGTACTTGGCCAAGGAAGCCCCGGTCGCCGCTGCCGCAGCCGCCCCCAAGGAACAGAAGATGTTGCAGGGCTTTTACCGTGGGTACGCGGGCGACTACGACGCGGGCAAGGCCGCCGAAGACGCGGGCGCGGTGTTCGTCACGCCGCAACGCGCAGCGGGCGAGTTCTACGCCAACAAGCGCGCCGCTCAGAGCGGGCTGGACCCGCACCTGGAGATGATCCTCGCAGACCCGTTCGCTGGGCGCGGCTACGGCCACGCGATCCCCACCGGCCCGATGAACCGCAAGGTCGACTTCACCAAGGCGCGCGAGCTGCAACCCACGGACGTGAAAGATCGCACTCAGCTCTACGCTCGCGGCGGCTCGGTCAACTACGACCCCGCCGAGATAGCGCAGATTGCTGAACAGGCGACGCGCGGCTTTGCCGCAGGTGGCTTGGTGAACTATGACCCCAATGAAATCGACACAATTGTGTCCAAACTGAAAGAGGAATTCCATGGCTGAAATGAACGATGAGCAGGAACAAGCCTCGCCCGAGCAGGGTGAGATGTTCGAGCTGGAGGACGACGAGCTCGAAGTCGAAGACACCGAAGACGGTGGCGCGATCGTTCGGCTGGAAAACCAACAGGGCGCGCAAGAGCGCGCGGCACACTTCGCCAACATCGTGGAGGAGGTCGAGCCCAGCGCGTTGAAGACGGCGGTGCAAGACCTACTCGACAAGATCGACAAGGACAAGGAAGCGCGCGAAAAGCGCGACAAGCAGTACGAGGAAGGCCTCCGCCGCACCGGGCTCGGCGACGACGCGCCCGGCGGCGCTCAGTTCACTGGCGCCAACAAGGTGGTGCACCCGATGCTCGTCGAAGCGTGCGTGGACTTCTCGGCCCGATTCATGAAAGAGGTGTTCCCGCCTTCCGGCCCCGTGAAGTCGAAGATCCTCGGCGAGCACAACAAGGAGAAGGTCGACAAGGCTCGCCGCAAGGCCGAGTTCATGAATTGGCAGACGACCGAGCAGATGCTGGAGTTCCGCTCGGAGCTGGAGCAGCTGAGCACGCAGCTCCCGCTGGGCGGCGGCCAGTACCTGAAGCTCATGTGGAGCCCGCAGTGGAAGCGCCCTTGCAGCGAGTTCATTGCGATTGACGACATTTACCTGCCCTTCGCAGCGACCAACTTCTACTCCGCCGAGCGCAAGACGCACGTGCAGTACATCACGAAGATGGAGTACCAGCGGCGCGTGAAGGCGGGCATGTACCGTGACGTGGACGTCGGCGCGCCCGAGGATCCCGAGTTCAGCAAGTCCTCCCAAGCCAACGACAAGATCGAAGGCCGCAAGGACACCGCCTACAACGAAGACGGCCTGCGCACCATCTTCGAGGTGTACACGCACTTGGACTTCGGCGACGGCGTCGAGCCCTACATCATCTCCATCGACAAGTCCTCCGGCCTCGGGCTGAGCCTCTACCGCAACTGGGAGCTCGCCGACGAACAAAAGCGCGAGCTCGACTGGATTGTGGAGTTTCCGTTTGTGCCTTGGCGCGGCGCGTACCCCATCGGCCTGACCCACATGATCGGCGGGTTGAGCGGCGCGGCCACCGGAGCCCTGCGCGCACTGCTCGACAGCGCTCACATTCAGAACGTACCCACGCTGCTGAAGTTGAAGGGCGGCCCCAACGGCCAGACCATCAACGTCCAGCCCACCGAGGTGGCGGAAATCGAGGGCGGCGCGCTCATCGACGACATCCGCAAGCTCGCCATGCCCATGCCGTTCAACCCGCCGAGCGCGGTGTTGTTCCAGCTGCTCGGATTCTTGGTCGACGCGGGCAAGGGCGTGGTGCAAACCTCGTTCGAAAAGCTCTCGGACGCCAACCCGAATCAGCCCGTGGGCACGACGCTGGCGCTGATCGAGCAGGGCATGGTGGTTTTCAGCTCGATTCACTCGCGGCTGCACAACTCGATGGCCCGCGTGTTCAAGATTCTTCACCGAATCAACAGCGCGTACCTCACCGAAGAGACAATCGAGGGCTACGAAGCCGGTCTCGACGTGAAACCCGAGGACTTCGACGGCCCGCTGGACGTGATTCCGGTCTCTGACCCCGCGATTTTCTCGGAAACGCAGCGCTTCGCCCAAGTGCAAGCGCTCATGCAGCGCGCGGCGATGATACCGGGCATGTACGACCAGCGGAAAGTGGAGGAAATGTTCCTCCGCGCCATGAAAATCCCCGACAACGACGTGTTGAAGCCCGATCCGGGCAAGGACGACGTGGATCCGGTGTCGGAAAACGTCGCGGCGGCGATGGGGAGGCCGGTTTATGTGTTGCCGAAGCAGGATCACATGGCGCACCTCAAGACGCACGTGGCGTTTTTGAAGTCGCCGCTGTTCGGCTCCAACCCCGCGATCGCCAAGACGTACCTGTACCCGATCGCGCTGCACTTGCGTGACCACCTGCTCAACTATTACTTGGTCGAAGCGCACGAAGCCGTCGAAAAAGCCGAGGACCAGAACCTCATCTCCGACGACGCCGCGCAGCAGGTGCAGGTGATCCTGCAGGTGCAACAGTTCATCGAGCAGCAACTGGGCTCCTTCGCCCAAGAGCTGGCCCAGATCGACCAGATCGCCCAACAGTTCAGGCCGCAGCCCCCGATGCCGCCCGACAGCTCGCTGCAAGTGGCCCAGATCGGCGCTCAGGTGCAACAAGCCGCGCTCCAGCAGCGCGCACAAGCCGATCAGGCTCGCCTCGCGAGCCAGCAACAGATCGAGGCACAGAAATTGGCCGACCGCGAGCGCGAGCGCGCCGAGCGGCTCCGTCAGGAGGAGCTGCGCCAGATGGCCGAAAACGAGCGCACGGCGGCAGAGATCGCTGCACGCGAGCGCATGAACACCGCCGACAACGACACCGCGATGCGGCTGGCTGCTGCAGAGATCGCGTCTGGTGAACGGATCGGCGTGAGCACGGGCACGGGGATCAACCCCGGCACCCGATAACCCTTCAACAACCCTAGGAGAACCGCAATGAGCGACAAACCCACCCCCGGCACGGTGCCGATGACTGGCGGCGCTGTGAAGCAACACCACCGCCTCGCGGCTGGCGAGAAGCTGAACGGGCAAACGCTGCCCGCCGCCCCCGCCAACGGCCCCAAGACTCCGGCGTGAACTTAGCAGATCAGCTGCTCAACCGCCTCAAGGCCGACCAGCAGACATTCGCGCTGGACGCCTTGAAGCGGCCACAAACACGAGATACCTTCGAGTACGGGTATCGTGTCGGCATCGTGCAAGGTTACGAAGCCGCTATCAACGTACTTTTGCAACTTCTGAAAGAGGAGAGAGACAGTGACCCAGACCTATGAGGACGCAATGGCGGAGGCTTTTCCGGCGGTAGACGCCGGCATTCAGCCGTTCGGTAGCCGCGTTCTGGTACAGATCCGCACCCCCAAGCGCAAGTCCGGCGGCGGCATCATCATCGACATCGGCTCGCGTGACACCGAAAAGTGGAACACGCAGGTCGCCAAGGTGATCTCGCACGGCCCCGTGGCTTATCGCAACCGCAACAACCTCGAAGCGTGGCCGGAAGGCAGCTGGGCGCACCCCGGCGACTACGTGCGCGTGCCGAAGTACGGCGGCGACCGTTGGGAGGTGCCACTCGAGAACGGCGACAGCGCGCTGTTCGTGATTTTCAACGACTTGGACATCATCGGCAAGGTCAATGGCGACCCGCTGGCGATCCGAGCTTTCATCTGACAAGGAGATGAACCATGGCTGACGTAATCAAAGAAGACGACGAGAACATCAAGGACGACGACCTCATCATCGTTGAGGAAGACCCCGCCAAGAAGCCCGTCGCCAACGAACAAGAAGACGACGAGCACGACGACGAAGACGACGCTCGCGTCAAGAATTCCAACGACGACGAAGACGTCAACCCCGACGACCCCGACGACAAGGAGCGGGAAGCGATTCGGGAGCGTCGCCGCTTGGAAAAGCTGGAGCGCAAGCAGCGCCGCGAAGAAGCCATCAAGCGCGACAAAATCGAGATGGAGTTCCTGCGCAAGCGCAACGACGATCTCGAGCGCCGCCTGACGGCTCAGGAGCAACGCGCTCACCAAGCCGATCTGAACGGCCTCGACAGCCAGATCCGCGACGCCATGCAAGAAGCCGACATGGCCGAGAAAGTGATCGCCAAGGCGGTCGCCGCCGGCAATGGCGACGACGTTGCGCAAGCGCTGAAGTACCGCGATCAGGCCTTGCAACGCGCCCAACAGCTGCAGTGGCAAAAGCAACAAGCCGCTCAGAAGCCCGCTCCGCAGGCCCAGCTGGACGACGTGACCATGGCCTACGCCAAGGAGTTCCTGAACGAGAACCCTTGGTACGACGCGCAAGGCCGCGACGAAGACAGCGCCATCATCCTCGCCATCGACCAAGCGCTCGGCAAAGACGGCTTCGACCCCCGCACCGAAGACTACTGGAGTGAACTGCGCCGTCGCGCGGCGCGCCGGTTGCCCGAGCGGTTCGAAAGCCGCAAGAGTGCGTCGGAGCAAAACACGCCGCAAAAGCGCGAGCCTCGTGGCGGCCCGGCGGTCGGTTCTGGCAAAGAACACGCCCCCACCAGCACCCGCAAGGAGGTGTACATCTCCCCGGAACGCAAGCAAGCCCTCATCGAAGCCGGCGTGTGGGACGATCCCGTTCTGCGCGCAAAGTACGTGAAGCGCTACGCCGAATACGATCGGCAAAACCGGGCATGAGTGTTGCCTTTTCTGAAAAACCGAAACATAATTTGCTTAATCGCTGAAAGGAGCGAGAAATGACCGACGAACGCCTGAAGAAATCCGCTGGGGACAATCGCACGAGCCGCGCGATGGAAGATCGCGCCGTGACCGAAAATCGCGAGGTCACCGACGAAGAGCGGGTTGAAATGTTCCGTCAACAGTTCTTCCAGTCCTCACTACCGGACTTGCCTAAGATTCCGGGCTGGCACACATGCTGGCTCACCACCACCAACCCGCGCGATTCCATCCAGATGCGAATCCGTCTCGGGTATGAACCTGTGAAGCCGGAAGACGTTCCCGGCTGGGAGTATGCCACGCTGAAAACCGGCGACTGGCAGGGGTTCATCGGCGTCAACGAGATGCTGGCGTTCAAGTTGCCGATTTCGCTGTACGAAAAGTACATGCAAGAGGCACACCACGACGCCCCGCTGCGCGAAGAAGAGAAGCTCACCGACACGGCTGACTTCCTCGAGCAACAAGCGCGCGCATCCAAGTCGAAGCTGCAAGTGGGCGAAGGCAACATGGAGATGGGACAAAAACGCGAGGCGATGTTCGACCTCACGTGATGACCGAACCCTTAACCCATTAGGAGCAAGCAATGTCTTCGACTAGCGCACCTTTTGGCTTCCGTCCGTCTTTCCACAATAGTGGCCAGATGCGGCCGAAAGCCTACACGATCGCGTCGACGTATGCCGCCAGCATTTTCTCGGGTGACCCCGTGAAGCTGACCGACAACGGCGTCGTGCAACTCGGTACCTCGGACGGCACCCGTTCTGGTACCACCGACGGCGTCTCTCTGCTGGGCATCTTCGCAGGTGTTCAGTATCTGGACGCCACCGGCAAGCCCACCATCAGCCCCTTCTGGCCCGGCGGCACCACTGGCACGGAAATCGTGGCGTGGGTGTATGACGATCCGGAAACGCTGTTCGACGTGCAGTACAACAACCCCTCCGCTGGCACCACGGTTCAGACCGCCGTCGGCGAAGAGTGCGATTGGACTGTCGCCTCGCCGGGTGGCTCGACCCAAACGGGCCTGAGCAACACCTACCTCACCGCGATCCAGGCGACTTCTGGCCAGTTCCAGATCACCGGCTTCGCATACAACATCAACGATTCGATCACCGACGCCTATGTTCAAGTGACTGTTCGCATCAACGAACACCACTACAAGGCTGCTGTGAACTCGGTTTAAGGAGGGCTGAAACATGGCTACCCCAATGCGTAGTACTGACTTCCGGTCAGTTGTCGAGCCTATCCTGAACGAAGTGTTCGACGGTGTGTACAATCAGCGCGCTGACGAGTGGAGCATGGTGTTCCGCGAGCAGAAGGGCATTCCGCGCAACTACCATGAGGAACCCGTCCTCTATGGTTTCGGCGCGGCTCCTGAGCTGCCCGACGGCATGGCTGTGTCTTACCAGTCTGGTGGCGTGCTGTTCCTGCAGCGCTACCTGTACAAGGTCTATGGTCTGGCCTTCAGCCTGACCAAGGTTCTTGTCGAAGACGGTGACCACATCCGTATCGGTCAGACCTATGCCAAGCACCTGGCACAGTCCCTGATCGAGACCAAGGAAACCCTCGGCGCCAACATCCTGAACCGCGCGTTCAACGCTGCCTACCCCGGCGGCGACGGCGTGGCACTGGTTTCGGCCAGCCACCCGATCGTGAACGGCACGTTCAGCAACCAGCTGACCACGCCTGCCGCGCTGTCCCAGACTTCTCTGGAGCAGATGCTGATTCAGATCCGCAACGCTGTTGACAACAACGGCAAGCGTATCCGTCTCACGCCGCGCAAGATCGTCGCTGGCCCGTCCAACGTCTTCCAAGCTGAAGTCCTGCTCAAGTCCGTGCTGCGCACCGGCACCGCTGACAACGACATCAACCCCGTGAAGTCGATGGGCCTGCTGAGCGAAGGCCAAGCCAACCTGTCTCGTATCACCTCCACCACCGCATGGTGGGTTCAGACCGACGCCCCCGAAGGTCTGAAGCTCATGATGCGTCGTGGCCTCGAGAAATCGATGGAAGGCGACTTCGAGACCGACTCCATGCGCTACAAGGCCACCGAGCGTTACACGTTCGGCTGGACTGACCCGCGTGGTATCTACGGTACCGCTGGCGTTTAACCAGCTCACCCCGCTCGGCGCAAGTCGGGCGGGGTTTTGAATGTCCGGGGTTACCCGGTGTTGTAGACAGTCCCGGCTGACGTCATGCAGACTACAACGCCCATGAACACTCGCATGAGAGGAATTTGAAATGGCTTCTACCACCTTTTCCGGCCCGGTTACTTCCAACAACGGCTTCATCGGCGCTGTCACCGGCAACGTCACCGGCAACGTCACCGGCGACATCTTCGCCACGATCCAATCTCTGAGCGGCGCTGGCGCGGTCAACACGACCGACATGATGACGTCGCTCACCACCACCGGCGCGGCGCAAGCGCTCACGCTCGCCAACGGCACCGTTGGTCAAATCAAAGTCATCACCCACACCGTGGACGGCGGCTCGGCTGTGCTGACCCCCACCACCAAGATCGGCTTCACCACCATCACCTTCACCGGGGTGGGCGAGTCGGCCACGCTGGTGTACACCGCTGCGGGTTGGGCTATCCTTGCGCTGAACGGCGCTGTTGCGGCCTGATTGGGAGGTCGTTATGGCTGATGCAGTCACTTCGCAAACGATCCTTGACGGTGAGCGACTGTTCATCGGCAAGTTCACAAACATCTCGGACGGTACGGGCGAGACTGCGGTCGTCAAGATCGACGTCTCTGCCCTGAACCCGAGCGCCGCAGGCAACGCTTGCAACGGTGTCAAGATCAACAAGATCTGGGCTCAGACGCAAGGCATGTCGGTGGACGTCCTTTGGGACGCGACCTCGGACTTGCTGTGCGAGACGATCCCCGAGAACCAATTTTACCTGATGGACTACAGCTCCTTCGGCGGCCTGCCCAACAACGCGGGCGCTGGCGTCACTGGGGATGTGTCTTTCACCACAGTCGGTGCTGCTGCTGGCGATCGTTACACGATCGTCATCGAGGCCATCAAGACCTATGCCAACCCCAACTGAAGCGGGGGCTGCGCATGGAGTTGATGATGTGGAACACGGTGCTGTCGTTGATCATTGGGATCTTGAGCTGGGTGCTCAAGGAGAAGTCCAACGAGCTGGCGCGTGTGACGATTTTGTTGAACAGGACTCGCGAGGAAGTCGCCAAGGAATACATCACCAAGGCAGAAGTGCACGCGGACATCAACCGCGTCATGAGCCGCTTGGAGGTGCTGGACGCCAAGCTCGATCGCCTCATCGAAAGCAACCGCCTGCAAGGAGTGTGACATGGGCAAATCACTGAAATACGTCAAGGAATTCGACTTCTCCAGCGCGGGCAAGTCGGTCGGTTATTGCGGCGGCGGCATGGCCAAGAAGGGCTACGCCGAGGGCGGCAAGGCCGACATCGCACAAGACAAAGCGATGGTGAAGGCCGCTGTGCACAAGCACGAGAAGGCCATGCACCCCGGCAAGCCGATGACCAAGCTCGCCAAGGGCGGCATGCCCGAAGTGAAAAGCATGGCCAAGCGCGAAATGATGGCCACGCCCACCATGGAGAAGAAGGAAGTCGTCCAACGCGAAAGCGTCAAGGCTCCCGCTGCGCCGCTGGGCATGATCCGCGACAACTCGCGCTTGGGCATCAAGGGCAACAAAAACCCCGGCATCGCCCGCAAGAGCGTGCCGGTCGCGCCGCGCGAGCCGATGATTCAACCGTACAAGAGCGGCGGCCTGATGTCCGACAAGGGCGCAAAGAAGGTCGAGCGCGTCATGTCGGAGTACAAAGCGGGCGAACTCCATTCGGGCAGCAAGAGCGGCCCCATGGTGAAGAACCCCAAGCAAGCCGTCGCCATCGCGCTGAATGAAGCGCGCAGTGTCGGCAAAAAGAAAAAGTGAGTTGTCGCTGAAAGGCGACTCAAGCATAATTTAGTCAATCGGGCGTGCTGCAACCAGCTGCCATCTGACCAAGTGGAGTTGGTATGGCATATTCTGGGAACATTGGCGGCACAACGACAAACGCTCTGAAGGTGGTGGACCACGCCTTCCGGCGTTGTCGTCTGCCCGCGCAGGCGATCACTGCAGAGATGCAGTCGTACGCGCTGGAATCCCTGCGGTTCATGCTCAATGAACTCGCCAACATCAAGACCCCCAGCTGGTGCATCCAGAAGTTGATTCTGCCAATGTACCAGAACCAACCCATCGTCACGCTGCCCGCAGGCACGGTCGAGGTGTTGAACCTGAACTACCGCACGCTGCAGTTGCTCAGCGGCACCTCGGTCACCACGTCCACGAGTTACACGGTCTCCTTCACCACGCAAACCACGGTCGACACCGTCGGCATCGAGTGGTCGGCGGCGGCTGTGCCCGTCACGTTCCAAGTGAGCACCAACGGCTCTGTGTGGACCACGGTGGGCACGTCCAGCGACGCAGCGAGCGCGGGCGAGATCACGTGGACCGACATCTCCGGCGCGTTGCCCTACAACTACTTCCGCATCACGGCCACGAGCCCGTTGAGCTTCACCGCGATCACGCTCGGCAACTTGCCGCAAGAAATCCCGCTGGGTCAGCTCAACCGCGACTCGTACGTGAACCAGTCCAACAAGGTCTTCCCTGGACGCCCGAGCAACTACTACTTCCAGCGCGACTTGCCGGAGCCGGTCGTTTATCTGTGGCCCGCGCCCTTCAGCGCGGCGGAGCAGGCCCAGCTGGTGCTGTGGCGCCACCGCCAGATCATGGACACCGAAAACCTGCAGCAGCAAGTCGAGATGCCCGACCGCTGGCAGGAAGCGATCATCAACGGCCTCGCCGCCCGCGTGGCGGCTGAAACGCCCGCCGTGGACGCGCAGCTGATCCCGATCCTGGAGCAGAAGGCGGCAATGAGCCAACAGCGCGCTTGGGACGGGGACAACGACGGTTCGCCCATTCAGATCAACCCCGGCATCGGAGTTTACACCAAATGAGCGGCGGCAAATTCCTCGACCCCACCGGACAACCGACCTACGGCATCGCGATCTGCGGTCGCTGCTCGCGCAAGATGTTCTTGTCGGACTTGTCGCCGGATCCGAACTATCCGGGCCTGATGGTGTGCGAGGAAGACCGCGACGAGTACGACCCGTACCGCCTCGCGCCGCGCCGCCCGGACCAGATCGTGCTGCCGTTCAATCGTCCCGACACCCCCATCAACACTCACCCCGCTGGCGTGATCCAAGAGCAGGGCGACGAATTCATCATCACTGAAGATGGTGAAGGATATTTGGAGCTATAAATGTCAGATGTACCCAGCAATCTGATCCCGACCAGAGTCACGCAGCTCCCGCTCGCCCCTGTGGCGGACGAGAACTCGTTGATGATGATCGTGTATCAGGGCAACAACTACCAAATTCGCGTCGGCGACTTGCTCTCGGTGGCTGGCGTGCCCACCACACGACAAGTGATCGCTGGCACGGGCATGACCGGCGGCGGGCAACTGAGCTCCAACGTCACGCTCAGCATCGCTCCGGGCGGCGTCGGCCCAACACAGCTGGCCAACACCGGGGTGGCGGCGGGCGTTTATGGCACCGCGACCGACATTCCTGTGTTCACGGTCGATTCGCAAGGCCGCGTCACCGCCGCGACCACGGTTCCGGCCACGGTTTCTGGCTACGTGCCCACCACGCGACAAGTTATCGCGGGCACCGGGCTGAACGGCGGCGGCATGCTCGCCACCAACGTCACGCTGAACGCAAACCTCAGCAACGCGACGCCCCAGTCGGGCTTCCAAGCGGGCGCGGCAGGCACTTCGACCGACATTTCCCGCGCAGACCACCAGCACCCGGCTGTGGATCTGGCCGACGACGACCAAGTTGACGGAATTCTGGGGCTGAATAATGGTGGCACGGCCAAATCGATCGTCCCGGATGAGGGGGCAATCATCTGGTCGGGCGCGGATGGCCTATACGTGGGCCCTGTGGGCGTAGCTGGCCAACTTCTCCAGTCTACCGGGGCCGGAGAGTACGTTTGGACGGACGCGAGCACTTTTTCTGTGCTCGAAGCAGAGAATTTGAAGGGTGGAGCGGCGTTCGAGATCCCGTTCCAGTCCGCCGCCGACACCACCGGGTTCATTCCCGCTCCGATTGCGCCCAATTTGCTGTTGAAGTGGAACGGCACCTCGTTCGAGTGGGGCACGATCTCTGGCGCGGGCACAGTCACCTCCGTAGACGCTTCCGGCGGCACCACGGGCATGACGTTCACGGGCGGCCCGATCACCGCAGCGGGCACATTGACGCTGTCTGGCACGCTGAACGCAGCCAACGGCGGCCTCGGCCACGCCTCGTACGCGAGCGGGGACATGGTTTACGCCTCCGGCACGACCACGATCTCCAAGCTCAACATCGGCGCCAACACGTACATGTTGACGTCCAACGGTTCGGTGCCGCAGTGGACCAACCCGGCGAGCGTGACGGTGGGCACCGCCACCAACGCGAACAACGCGACCAACGCGGTGAATGTTGGCACCACGGCTACTTCCGTGAACGCGACGTTCTACCCGGTGTTCGTGGACGCGACCACGGGCAACAACAACGCTGAGGTTTCCTCGTCGTTCACGTTCAACCCGGCCAACAGCACCTTGACGGCCACCAACTTCGCAGGCAACGCGAGCACCGCCACAACGGCCAGCTCCGCCACCAACATCGCGGGCGGCGGGGCGAATCAGATTGCTTACAACACCGGGGCGGGCGCGACCTCGTTCGTCAGCGCGCCGACCGTGTCGGACACGTTCCTGAAGTGGGACGGCAGCGCGTTCGCTTGGGCATTGAACCCGTTGGGCACGGTCACCTCGGTGAACGCTTCTGGCGGGACGACGGGCCTGACGTTCAGCGGCGGCCCGATCACGTCTTCCGGCACGCTGACTCTGGCGGGCACGCTCGCCGTGGCCAACGGCGGCACGGGCGCGACCGACGCAAGCACCGCACGCAGCAACCTCGGCGCGGCAGCTTCTGGCGCCAACAGCGACATCACCAGTTTGTCGGGCATCACAGGCGCGATCGGCACGGCCGATTACGTTGCGTTCGACACCGGCTACACGACCCCTCTGACCGCAGGGCAGTTGGGTTGGAACGGCAACGACACGCTCGGCCTCGGCATGGCGGGCGGCAACGTCGTTCAGCACATCGGCGAAGACTTCTTCTACTACATCAAGGCTTCCTCCGCCATCAACAAGGGGCAGGTCGTGATGTTCACCGGGTCGGTGGGCGCTTCTGGCGTGGCCACCGGCGCGCCCGCGACAGGGGTCGCCGACGGCACCTACATCATGGGTATCGCGGCGGAAAACATTGCGCTGAACGGCTTCGGCTTGGTGCAGTTCCAAGGCACGCTGCGCAACGTGAACACCTCGGGCATCGGTGACGGCGAGATCTTGTGGTACAACCCGGCTGTGACGGGCGGTTACACGGCCACCAAGCCCTCCGCCCCCAACGTGAAGGTGCAACTCGCCGCTGTCATCAACGGCAACAGCTCCGGCGGCGGCACGATCTTGATCCGCGTCAACCCCGGCTCTGTGCTCGGCGGCACCGACTCCAACGTGCAGTTCGGCGCGCTGACGAACAATGACGTGATCCGTTACAACTCCACAGCTCAGTACTGGGAGAATGTGGCGTCTTCGTCCATTTCTGTCGGCACGGCGACCAACCTCGCAGGCGGCGCGGCTAGCCAGATCCCGTATCAGACCGGCGCTGGCGCCACGACGTTCTTGGCGAACGGCAGCTCTGGGCAGGTGCTCACCAGCAACGGCGCTTCCGCTCCCAGCTGGGGCGCTGTGAACCTTGCGTCTGGGTCGGTGACGGGTACGCTCCCCGTCGCCAACGGCGGCACAGGAGCCACCACGCTGACAGCGAACAACGTGATCTTGGGCAACGGTACGAGCGCGGTGCAAGTCGTGGCTCCTGGGACCAACGGCAACGTCCTCACCAGCAACGGCACGACGTGGACTTCTGCAGCGCCGACCGGCGTTTCAACAGGCAAAGCGATCGCCATGGCGATCGTGTTCGGAGGTTAAGCGATGGCACAAGCCAACTATTCTGTCATTCAGCACTACCGCACGACCACTGCGGGCGCGGCCCCGAGCGCCGCCAACTTGAACCCCGGCGAGCTGGCGCTGAACCTGACGGACGTTTCCGCGTACATGGAAAATGCCGGGGGCACCGTCACCAAGCTCATGAACAACCCGGCGGGGTTGACCTACCCGACGGCGGACGGCACCAACGGGCAAGCGATCCTCACCAACGCGAGCGGCGTTCTGTCTTTCGGAAACGTCGTTCGCCCCACCGTCGCCAACACATTCAGCGCTCAGCAGACCTTTAACGGCTCGACCAGTCAACTGGCCGCGCTGCTGACCAACGCCGCCGAAAAAGTTACGGTCTCTGCCACGGCAGCTACGGGCACGATCAACTACGACGTCACCACGCAGTCGGTGTTGTATTACACATCCAACGCTTCTGCCAACTGGACAATGAATTTCCGCGCCGCGTCTGGCCAGTCGCTCGATTCCGTGATGTCGGTCGGCCAGAGCGTGACGGTTGTTTTCCTAGCTACCAACGGTGCAACGCCCTACTACAACACAACGGTGCAAGTTGACGGATCCAGCATCACCCCCAAGTACCAAGGCGGTATCGCTTGGTCTTACGGAACGGCATCTGGAATCGACGCCTACACATATGTCATCATCAAGACCGGCGCGGGCGCATTCACCGTGTTGGCTTCTCAGATCAGGTTCGCATAACATGCCCACCCTCGGAACGATCGCTGCTGCTTCGGCCAAAGGGTTCGGCTTTGGAGCCGGGGTCGCGCTCGGCGAACAAAGTTTCCTGTTGCCGGGAACTTACACGTTCATTGTGCCGACCGGCGTGACACAAATTTCCGCTGTGGCAGTCGGCGGCGGTGGTGGTGGCGGCCCCGGAGCCCAATACACGACGTTCGAAAACCCGAACACGATCACCGCGTACAGCCCCGTGCCGGGCTCCTTGACGTCGCCATTTTATTCTGGCGGCGGCGGCGCATTGGCTTACAAGAACAGCATATCCGTCTCCCCTGGACAAACCTTGACCGTGGTCGTAGGCAGCGCTGGCGGCACCACTTTTGGTGGCCCCGGATCCGACGGCGGCGACTCTTACGTCGCAAATGCCAGCGCCACGAAACTGGTCCACGCTGGCGGCGGAAAAACAGGATCCTCTGGCGCTGGCGGAGCGGTGTTGGTCGGTGACGGCGGCGGCGCAGGCGGCGCAGGAGCCAACTGGAGCTACAGCAACTCTTCTCAACCCGAAGAAAAGGTCTGGGCCTCTGGCGGCGGCGGCGGCGCAGGCGGTTACACAGGCAACGGCGGCGCGGGCGGCGGCGTCGGTTCTGACGGCGCATCTGGCTCTGGCGGCGGCGCAGGCGGTGGTGGTGGGGGTCGGTTCGGCCAGTATTACACCAGCAGCGGCGTGATACTGAACACCGCTGGATACGCAGGCGCGGCGGGCGGCGGCGTGGGCTTGTTTGGTTCAGGCGCGAGCGGCTCGGGCGGCCCGCAAACAGCAACGCCATTCAACAACTCTTCTTCCGCCACGGGCGGCTCTGGCGGCTCTGGCGGCGTCAATGGCAGCGACTCGTCTGGAACTTCTGCAGGCGACAACAGCTCGCAAGGACAGTACGGCGGCGGTGGCGCAAACTCTGGCAGCCGCGTTCGGTTGGACACATCCAACAACACTTACACGACCAGCAAGGGATTCGGCGGACAAGGGCAAAGCGGAGGGGTCAGGATCGTTTGGTCCACCAATCCGACCATCACGCGAGCATTCCCTTCTACCAATGTGGGGCGCTTATGAACTTGATCATAAAAGTCGAGCAAGGCAAGCCTGTAGGCCACCCTGTCTTTTTGGAAAATTTTGCAAGAGCATTTCCAGGGAAAGACCCTTTCGAAAGCGGGTACGTCGCATTTGTTCGCGTCCCTGCGCCGCGCCCCGGCAAATATGAAATTGCTACAGGCAAACACCGATACGACTGGTCTGGTGGCGTCGTCACCGACATCTGGGAAACAAGAGAGATGACGCCGGAGGAAAAGGCGATTGTCGATTCATACGATCAATTTGAAACGGAGTGATCCATGGCCGCGCCAAACATTGTCAACGTAACCGCCATCTACGGCAAGACCGGCGTCTTGGCTGTCACCACGACGCCCACCGCCATCATCACCAACTCCGCCGCGAGCGGCAAGGTGTTGAAGGTTGACTCGCTGATGGTCTCTAATGTCAACGGCACAACCAACGCAACCGTCAACGTGGACCTGTTCAGGTCGTCCACGCCGTACCGAATTGCGTATTTGATGACCGTGCCCGCCGGGGCTACGCTGGACATGCTCAGCAAGTACATTTACATGGAAGAGGGTGACACGCTGCGCGTCACCGCCAGCGTCAACAGCTACCTCGAAGCTGTTGCTTCTTACGAAGAGATTTCCTGATGGCAACATTCCCTTCTTCGACCAGCGCCTACGGTCGGTGGGGGCTGAATGACGTGCGCGACGCGATCATGGGCGGCAACTGGCCGGGCATCAAGAATCCACCGCCGACCGTTGAATACCTTGTCGTCGCTGGCGGCGGCGGCGCGGGCTATGGCGGCGGCGGCGCTGGAGGATACAGGACGGCCTCTGGTTTCGCAGTTACATCTGGCTCCGCGCTGACGGTGACAGTTGGCGGTGGCGGTTCCGGCTCGAACAGCGCACCGACCAACGGTTCAAATTCTGTGTTCAGCTCGATCACCTCGTTGGGCGGCGGATACGGCGGCAATTCTTCTGTTTGGGCCGGCAACTCCGGCGGCTCCGGCGGCGGCGGCTTCTTGGGCAACGGCAGCGGTTCGCAAGCTGGCTCGAGTGGCACTTCAGGCCAAGGG